>ERZ791645.3-NODE-3-length-254038-cov-9.564534_pt1 | contig 254038 bp, 214 predicted proteins | sample MGYA00509939_ERZ791645 | MGnify/ENA primary metagenome ERZ791645 (study PRJEB30046, sample SAMN00715249) | human gut metagenome | study: EMG produced TPA metagenomics assembly of the A metagenome-wide association study of gut microbiota in type 2... | reverse complement strand
GCATCAGGGTTTCCCCCATTGTGCAATATTCCCCACTGCTGCCTCCCGTAGGAGTTTGGGCCGTGTCTCAGTCCCAATGTGGCCGTTCACCCTCTCAGGCCGGCTACTGATCGTTGCCTTGGTGGGCCGTTACCTCACCAACTAGCTAATCAGACGCGGGTCCATCTCATACCACCGGAGTTTTTCACACTGTATCATGCGATACTGTGCGCTTATGCGGTTTTAGCAGCCGTTTCCAACTGTTATTCCCCTGTATGAGGCAGGTTACCCACGCGTTACTCACCCGTCCGCCACTCGATCGGATCAGTGCAAGCACCGATCTTCTCTCGTTCGACTTGCATGTGTTAAGCACGCCGCCAGCGTTCATCCTGAGCCAGGATCAAACTCTCATTAAAAATTTGTCCCGGGTTCAGATATGACTCTGGTCATTATCTATACCCTTTACTGTTCTTGGTTTGTATCAGACTTGCGTCTGTTACGTTCTTTTTGAAATTCTTTATTTGGAATTTCAGGGTTGTCATGTTGTTAATTTTTCAAGGTTCTTTATTGTCGAACTCATCAGCGACAACTTCTATATGTTATCACATTCAGTGTTCTTTGTCAACAACTTTTTTAATTTCTTTTTTGATGTTCTGCATGCTTTCCAGATGAGAATCATCATGAAATCATTTGTCGTTGTTTGTTACTGTCTTGAACAGCAACTCCGATATATTAACACATATCGTTAATGTTTGTCAACAATTTTTTTGATTATTTTCAATCTTTTTTTGTTGCTCAAGCTGTTCTCGCGACCAGCAAGTGATACTATACTAAATCTTTTCCAAGATGTCAACTATTATTTTCAAAAAAATGTCTTTTTTGTAAAGCCATGCCAAAAGCGGACTTTCATCGATCATCTGTATGACCTGATATGCCCAGCTAAATGTTGACAACAGCGTCACAATCCCCATAAAGATCCAGACAATTAAGATTCCCTGTCCGGCACCAAATATTGCACCTCCGGCTTTGTTAATGCTTTTTACGATTGGTATATAGTTTGCAATATCAAGCACCATAATCAATATATGAAGAAGAAGCAACAACACCAGGAGTGTAAGCACATAGGAAATTCCCCGCATTACCATCGCTGTTAAAGACTTTGCAATATAACTGCATACATTATCCACTCCACTCTCCAGGAACGTTTCTCCGTTGCAGTTTGCAATCAGCCAGCCTTTCACATTATCCGGAAGGTCCAGATTTTCTATCGTATCAATCTCTTCATTTCTTGTTGCCGTCTTTGTTTCTTCCGGCAATTCAAATTTTTCTATGATTTTCTGTTCTATGACATCATCCAGAACGGTATACTGACACAACAGTTTATTCACGCCAGGATATAATATAGCAGTAAGAAGAACTGCCAGCACAATTCCTATCGCGCTGGCAGCACTTTTAAAAAAGCCTTTTCTATATCCACGAAATACCAGTAGCAAAATAAATGCCAGAATTCCGAGAACTAACAGATTCATTTTTTCTCCTTTTCGTTCTTTAACTTTAATTTGATCACCTGGGTTTCATTTTCAAATATCGCAATATACTCCAGCTTATTTTTGGATGGCACAATATTGATCAGATTCTTATTAAAGGTCGTTGCAAACTTTCTTGCTCCATTCAGATAATAAATACTGCAGTCGAATTCCCCCGAAATGATAAGTTCATCATCTGTTGCATATATATTGGAAAATGAATTGTTATAATCCGTTTCTGCTGTCAGCTTACCACTCATATCATAGATATAGATATGGTATCTGTTGTCACTATCTTCGTTATCTGCCGTGATATAACCCAGATATTTTGTATTTGCAAATACACCAAGCATCTCACGGTTCTCCAGATCGATCTCCGCTTTTTCACTTGGTTTTTCAGACATGGCGTATACAACGATCTTATTATCACCAAAACAGACAACTGTGTCATTGTCTACAAAATCTATGTATGGAAATATGGTGTCATCAAAGGTAAAGCCACCCATCAGACGATCCGCATTCTCATTCTGTCCCACAGATCCGAAATTATAGGCTGCAAGATAATCCGGCACAGAAGTCCCGTCTACCTTCACATAACTGGTAAATAACTTGGCTCCGTCATCTGATATTGCAATATCCAGCGGATACCCACTGTTCTCGATCGATGTCTTCATCTCATATATACTCTTGCTGTCTTTATCGTAAGCATTGATATAATTTTCTTTTTCTCCCGACAGGATCACTACATAAACGCCCTGTGCTGCCACGTCGATATTGGTAATATCATAGTTCAGTGTCTGGTTACTGACCTTACCGGATTTATTAAATACATACACATCTCTGCCATTCAGATCTGCAACTGCAGCATAGTCTCCATTTACAACTACCTGCGGCATCTTCATGGAATAGCTGCAGTCCCAGACAGTATTACCACTCTGATCAATATAGGATACTCCATCTTTTGTTACCTTCAGGACATTATCACTGAACAATACATAATTGGCTATATTATCTCCGGATGTCTCGGTAGATGTCACCACGTCATATGCTCTATATTCTCTTGTGCTGATGTATCTGCGCACGGATACGATCGTTACCGCTGCAATTAATATCACAAGTAAAAGGATCAGCAGCTTTAATCTTCCTGACATTCCTGGTGTTACTTCTATTATGTTGCTGTCTGTATCCTGTGTCCTGTCCTGTTTTTCAAAACGACGTTTCCCAAAAGCAGGTTTTCTTTTTTTATTCAGTTCTTCAGTTGTTTCTTTTGTCATACTATACCTCTATATTATCTGCAATTTTAAATAAGAGTTTTTCTTTTCACATGTGGACAGTATATCATTTTTAGTTTACAGATGGAATAGCTATTTTTTCCCCCGGATAGATTGTATCTCCTTCTTTAATTCCATTTGCATTCATCAGGGCATCCACATATTCCGGAGACTTGTACATCTTGATCGAAATACTCATCAATGTATCTCCTTCTTTAATCGTATAATACTGCAGAATTCCCTCTGCCATTGTCTCCTGGGTATTTTCCTGAGTATTGTCCTGTGAAGTTGTCTGTTCCGTTGTTATCAGACTCTCTGTATCCGGTTGATCTACCTGCGTTTTGTTCTGTGCCCCATTTGATCCTGTTACTCCTGCCTTATCTATGCCGACAGACTCTGTCTGCGTTTCCGTAACAGCCGATGTTCCGGCAGTCGTACTGTCTATATCTTTTGTATATATTGTCTGTTCTGTATTGCTGTTTGAAAATACCTGTACCCCGGAATCTCCATTTTCCAGTTCCATTTTTCGGATCGTAGATTCGATGTTCTTCATTTTATCATAGTTTCCGGATACAACAACTCCCATGGATAGTACAAATAAAGCTGCAAAAGAGGCTACTGCATACCGGACATAGGTGCGGTTCTTCTTTGGTTTTTCAGGTGTGTCACCGCGCATGGCGCGGAAATTCTTTACAAGCTCCGCATCCTTCCGTACTGCTGCGTTCTGCTTGTCCTCACAGGACATATTCTTACGGCTGATAATGTAGCTCTGCATTGCTTCATTTCTGACATAATAAATATAGTATCCACGTTGCCGCATCAGCCGGTTCTTCTCACATACATAAAAGGCATCATCACATTCCAGAGAATCCATAACAAACAGTACCTTATCTCTTCCCCGAAAATTTTCCAGATGAAGTCTGGTAATCTTGTCATTGATTTCTGTTGAAAATCCCATCCTGGATAAAAACCATCCCACAACTGACAGATTTTCAAAATATTTATTGATATCCGCATAGAGCTTGCTCCAGATATGATCATCAAATTTAATCTGTTCTACATCAAACTCCAGATTCTGTGCTTCTACCGCTCCACTGATGAACAAGGTCTCTGTATCCCCGTCTTTAAAATATTCTCCAAGCAGGATCGCACCGCGGGAGGTTGTATTTCCCGGCTCTGCAATCTTGCGAAGAAATGTCATTACATAATCTTCTATGTATATCTTCTTTTTATCCGGGGCATTTCCTATCTGTCTGATATTCTTTGGCATTCTGTAGTGACCATCATTTTTTGCATTTTTTTCTGCTGTCGCCTTGTCATATACAATCTCTATCATGATAACACTCCCCATTCTTTTATTTACTTTCGTTCTATCGAAAGTTCTCTATTTTGAGATTAATTCTGATAATAGCATTCCAGATAGCCTGTACTTATCAAATTTTGTCAACAGATCCTGCAATCCATATTTTTTCTTTTTTATTATTTCGACATTTTATTTTTCAGCTTTGTGTAAACTTTATCAATCCTGGTAATACTTTATAGTAAGATACATTTTCTGGAAGGTGTTTATGAATATCAGCAAAAAACAAACGAAACGAAAAACTGAATATTTTGATCCCAGCCGTAGCCATACCTGTAAAGCACTTGGGGATAAGATCATAGAAATGATATATGAAATGGATGGTGCTTCCAAGGATATCATCGTTATCTGCATCGGCACAGACCGCGCAACCGGAGATGCCCTTGGTCCTCTGGTCGGTGATTATATCCTGGCTCACAACACAACCTATCAGGTTGCAGGCACGCTGCAATACCCTGTCCATGCTTTAAATATCAAGGATACCATCGAACACATTTATGCGGACTTTGACAATCCTTTTGTGATTGCTGTCGATGCCTCTCTTGGCATGTCAAAGGACATGGGACTGGTCACGCTCACCAACTCCCACCTTTTTCCCGGAAAAGGCGTAAATAAAAAACTTCCGGCAATAGGCGATATGTCCATTACCGGAATTGTGAATCTGTCTGGTCATACCGGAGCAAATCTTCTCCAGAATACCAGATTATATACAGTTAAACAAATGGCAGAATACATCGGAAAGGCTTTGATCTATGCCGATCATCATCTGTCATCTCCCTTATAAACTTTGATAGCCTCAGATACTGTACTTGCTGATCCTTCTTCCATAATTGAGATCAGATCAGATAATTTCTCTTCTGTACAAAAATCCTTTCCGAGATATGTTTCATATTTGTTCGTGATCATAAGCTCGTATTCAGATATCTTCTTCTGCGTATCACCGAAATCATTTTCCAGTGTATCACGTTCGGATTTCAACCGGTCCAGTTTCTCTTTTCTGCGTCCGGTAATCTCATCCGTAATCAACTGCTTGGTTTCTTTCTCGAATGTACGAAGCGCATCCAGTTTTTCATCACTGATCACTCCACCTGCATCCTCTAATTCCTGAATCTTTTTATCATATTTACCCAATCTGTAAATACTCTCATCCTTATCCTTTGCAATTGAATTCTTGATTGCTTTTACAGCCTTCTCATTGGCTATGATCTTATCGCGGGTTCTTCTTCCCTCCCGGATCAAATCCCTATGTTTCACCTTTGTCAGGTTAAATACAATAAAATAAATAATAAACTCAGCAATTATGATCAATGCTGCAATCAACACGCACATTGCAGTATGACTTCCTGTCTTAAACTTTGTATTCATCAAAACCGCTATCACTGCTGCAGGAATTCCTCCACATGCAACCAAAAGAATTACAAACAGCTCCAGAAATTCGCTCATGCCTTTTGGGGAAAACAGACAATAATACATCTTCGTATTACAAAACGGCGGAACATGGTTCTTTTTGAATAAGGTCTTGATAGTCGCATTCAGCTGACGATTCTCCTCCCGGATATCTGCCGTCTCCTTATTGATCCTATCTTCCATTCTCTGGCTTTTCTTTTTATCCTTCTTCGTCTGCACTTGACGGATCTTGGAATTATTTACATCGATCTGTCTGTCATAGCTTGCAGCGATCTGTTCTTTTCTTTTCTTTAACGTGGCACTGATCTCATCGCCGGTCGCCCGTTCTTCCCGGACGATTGCCCGTTTATTCTTCTTCTGGAGCAGTTTGATCTCCTCCAGCTTATCTTTTAAATCTTCTAATTCGGAGATTGTATCACGTGCTTCAATCAGGTATTCCTGATCTTCATCATATACGTTATCCGCAGCCATAGTTTTCCTCCTGTCTGTAAATGTACACGCACAAGCCTGCACTATATTTATTTTAACAAATAACCCCTTATTAAACAACCAGAAGTTTTTTCTCTGGTTTCTCTGTAATCTGTCACACTTTTTTCAAACAAAATTAAGAGAATGTAAATTGCAAACCGTGTCCACTTCTTCTATAATAGAAAAAACAACTACCGGTACAACAAAAACAATACCGGCAGATATGACTTTTAAACAGCATATATTTTATATAAAGGAGGATTTAACCTGACCTATGAATATTTTATTTTTTCTGACTCCCAAGAGCGAGGTTGCATTTATAGAAAATACATTTACTTTAAGACAGATTCTTGAAAAGATGGAGATCCATCGATATTCAGCAATCCCGATTCTGTCGGGTAACGGCGAATATGTCGGAACAATCACCGAGGGTGATATTCTCTGGTTCTGCAAGAAAGCCGGATTAAACCATCTGTCCGAATCTGAAGATATCCATCTGTCCGACATTCCGAAAAAATTCGAATATGCCTCCGTATCAATCAACTCAAACATGGAAGATCTGATTGCCCGTGCAATGGCACAGAACTTTGTTCCGGTAGTCGACGACCACAACAAGTTCATCGGTATCGTAACCCGAAAAGATATTATCGGCTACTGCTATAAAAAGCTGAGCCAGACTTCATAGTCTTTTTTCAAAAAAATTAAAAAGCCATCCAACCGATACTATTATTATACCGGCTGAATGGCTTTTTATTTATTATAACACGCCTGTTCTGTTGATTGCTGAGATTAAGGCATATACAGATGCATCAATAATATCATCCTTAATGCCTGCACCCCAGGTAACTATTCCATCTTTTCCTTCCAGACCTACATAAGCGACTGCCTGTGAGTTAGAGCCAACCTGTAATGCATGCTCCTCATAGCAGATGATCTTGAAGTCAATGTCAAAATGCTTTTTAATTGCATTGCTGACAGCATCCAGACGTCCATTTCCTTTACCATGATATACTTTCTTCTCACCATATTTCATGATCGTGATCTCCGTTGAGATTCCATCGCCCTGCACAAAATGGCATTCTAACATCTGAACCGGACCTTCGATATTGACATATGTACGCTGGAAAATATCCAGTACTTCTGCAGCGGATAATTCTTTATGTGCCTTATCGGATACATCTTTAACTGTGTATCCAAGGTCTTCACGGAATTTGGCCGGAAGATCAAAGCCATACTTGGACTGAAGAATATAACCGATTCCACCCTTTCCTGACTGACTGTTGATACGGATAACATCTCCGTCGTACTTTCTTCCGATGTCTTCCGGATTCAGAGGCAGGTATGGTACTGTCCACATGCCGTCTCCCTGATCTTCTCTGTACTTCATACCCTTTGCGATCGCATCCTGATGAGATCCTGAGAATGCTGCAAAGACTAATTTACCTGTATATGGAGAACGCTCGTATACATGCATATTTGTCACGCGCTCATATAATTCTGTCAGCTTTGGAATGTCGGACAGATCCAGTTCAGGATCCACTCCATGTGTAAACATGTTCATCGCAAGTGTGATGATATCTACATTACCGGTTCTTTCACCATTTCCAAATAAAGTTCCCTCGATTCTGTCTGCACCTGCAAGAATACCAAGCTCCGCATCTGCTACGCCACAGCCACGGTCATTGTGCGGATGTAAGGACAGGATAACATTTTCTCTGTCAATCAGATGTTCGCTCATGTACTCGATCTGACTTGCATATACATGTGGCAGTGACATCTCTACGGTTGCAGGAAGGTTGATGATAACCTTACGATCCGGGGTAGGCTTCCATTCTTTAATAACTGCATTACATACTTCCAGTGCATAATCGATCTCTGTTCCGGTAAAGCTCTCCGGTGAATATTCAAATGGATAGTTCACTCCATGTTCTTCTGCCATCTGATTCAACAGTTTTGCTCCATCGACAGCAAGCTGTAAAATCTCTTCTTGGGATTTCTTAAATACCTGTGTTCTCTGTGCATAAGATGTTGAATTATACAGGTGAACGATTGCATTCTTTGCGCCGTCAATTGCTTCAAATGTCTTCTTAATAATATGTGGTCTTGCCTGTGTCAGTACCTGAATGGTTACATCATCCGGTATCATATCCTTCTCGATCAGGGTACGGCAGAACTCATATTCTGTTTCTGATGCTGCAGGGAAACCGATCTCGATCTCTTTGAAACCGATTCGTACAAGTTCCTTGAAGAACTCCAGTTTCTCATCCAGATTCATCGGAACGATCAGTGCCTGATTTCCATCTCTTAAATCTACACTACACCAGATCGGTGCCTTATCAACGTATTCCTTTTCTACCCATTTTGTAGACTTTTCCGGCGGCATATAGTAGCCTCTTTTGTAATGCTCAAAATTCTTCATGTTTAACCTCCTGTTTCTGTTTTCTGTATAAGCTCCTGTAACGGCTTTTGTTCTCCGATTCATATATTACATAAAATATGGCAATAAAAAAACCTACATCTCATCACCTATAGAGACGTAAGTTATACGCGGTACCACTCTATTTCATACATGTTGTATGCTCTCGTTACAGATACAGATAGAATCTCTTATATCCTCCTGCTATAATGGTCAGGTTCCATCCCATCCTACTTCCTTTCAGCGGGCTACTCTGAGGCGAGTTCAAATCTGTTCCACTGTTGTCTCACACCAACCGGCAACTCTCTGAATGCTTCATAGATTCTACTATTCCTCTTCATCGTATTATCTGTATCGACTTTAACACAGTGTCTCGCTGTCTGTCAACCCCATTTTTACAGAAAAACTCCGTCATGAAAAGATCTGCAAAAAATATGCACGCGGCAACTGTTCTTCCTGTATCCGCGTGCATAGGATTGTCATTCCTACCATACAATATGACGTTTGTTCTTCAAGAGACAACCGCCTGATGCGATCATCAATATACCGGATGCAAGTCCAAGCACCAGAACCACTACGCCTAATGCAATATTTATTGCGCCTGAAGTTTTCATTGTCTTATATGCTTTCTCCATTTTCAGCACCCCTTCTGCAAAAATTTCATTTGAAAAGATGATACCACAAAGTCTCTCACCTGACAATGTTTCAGAGTAAAATTACACCTTAAAATTTACATTAAATATTCTTTATGTTACACTATTTTTAAAAATGAACACATATGATACTCTTTTTATTTTCAGAATGCAGAATGTCGTCTCGAAATGAAAAACGTATCCTATACACTATAGATAAGGAGTCTGAATTATGCCAGCTATTTCAAATGACTGGGCTCCGGAACTGAAGCCCGAATATAAAAAAGAATATTATAAAGAACTGTTTAATTTTGTCGGACATGAATATGCCACAAGAGAGATCTTTCCTCCTGCCGATGATATATTCAATGCGTTCCATCTGACACCATTATCAAAGGTCAAATGTGTTATCATCGGTCAGGATCCTTACCACAACGTAGGGCAGGCGCATGGTCTGAGCTTCAGCGTAAAGCCGGGTGTCGACATCCCGCCTTCTCTTGCTAATATCTATCAGGAGCTTCACGATGACCTTGGCTGCTATATACCCAATAATGGTTATCTTGTCAAATGGGCAGAGCAGGGTGTCCTGATGTTAAATGCTGTTCTGACCGTCCGGGCGCATCAGGCAAACTCCCATCAGGGACATGGCTGGGAACAATTTACAGACGCCTGTATGGAGATCTTAAACCGCCAGGATCGTCCGATCGTATTCATCTTATGGGGATCGTATGCACAAAAAAAAGCTTCGATGTTAAACAATCCGAATCATCTGATCTTAAAAGCTCCGCATCCAAGTCCGTTATCTGTCTATCGTGGTTTCTGGGGAAGCAAGCCTTTCAGCAAAACGAACAACTTCCTGACTGAGCACGGTGTTGAACCGATCGACTGGCAGATTGAAAACATATGACAATAAATCTGCCAAGCAAATAAGCAACGTGTCTGTATAAAGACAACGCTGCTTATTTATTTGGCAGATAAACAGATATGCGCAAGAAGGGCGAATAGCTGTACGATTTCGAAAGTCCGACGGACAGAGAAATCGGTATTATTGAATTGTCTCCCGCTTCTTGTCCAGTTCTGCCTGAACAACAGCAAGTTGGTCGATAATTTTATCTTTTAACATAGATATCTCGGAAGCATAGTTCTCTCCCAGATTGTCTTTTACCTGTTCTAACCGGTCAAGGATATCGGTATAAGTCTGATTTACTTTTCTCTGGATCCATTTGCGATTGGATACAAAAAGGATAGTTCTTAGATTATGCAGTCTGTCTGCAAGTTTGATCATGACCACCTGTGCCGGGGCGTGGTCAAATAGACGTTTTGAATAGTCAGAGAAGGTCTCTCCTTCAAGTTTACTTAATAAATATACATGATCCCTGATATCCGTACCAAAGATCTTTTCAATATCTTCAAATGTACAGTCCGTATCTTCTACCGTATCATGCAATAACGCAACTACAAGTACAGTTTCATCCTCTACATGGCATTCGTCCTTTAATATATGGTAAACGCCAAGAATATGTTCATCATAATACGGCACTTTGCCATCTCTTCCAAGACGTGTCTGCCCCTGATGACATTGCCTGGCAAATGCCATTGCAGTCTTCACGCAATCTGCTTCTGCTGCTTCTGTCTGACAGCCACATTCTTCTATATAAGAAATTGTTTCATTCCTGTCTGCTGTATTTGTAAAACCCTGCATGTTCTGCTCCATTCTGTACCTTAACTGGTATTTAATATGACATAACCGGACATGTCCACCCGCACCTTGTATCTATTTCAGTATAACACAGCCGCCCATATCTTTCCAGCAAATCTGTCATTTTATAGATACTTCATTTTTTCATCTGCTTCGTTTTTCTGTCTTGTACTTTTCCATAATTTGTCTGTCTCCAAGCTTGAATCCTGCCGGAATTTCGCATATACTAGATTCTGCTTTCCCGTAATATTCAACTATATAATGTTCCAACCTGTCCGTGCGGGTTGCAACAAGCGGACTTGAACGCACAATATATATGTCATTGCACTATATTCGGTTGTTCTCGTATCACCAGATCCGCATCAGAACACACATTATATACATGGCATTGCCTGTTACGGTGAATGATACAAATTAAGAAAGAGGTTTCACGATTATGGATATTATTTTGAAAATCAGTCAGGAACTTATGTGCCGGCAGGAGCAGGTAGCTGCTGCCGTTAAATTGATAGATGAGGGATGCACGATCCCTTTTATTGCAAGATACAGAAAGGAAGCTACCGGTTCTTTAAACGATGAACAGCTTCGTACTCTGGATGAACGGCTCACTTATCTCAGAGGACTGGAAGACCGGAAGGAAAAGGTCCTCGCTTCGATCGAAGAACAGGGCATGCTGACCGATGAACTAAAGAAGTCAATTCTGGCTGCTGAAACACTCGTTGCAGTGGAAGATCTGTATCGTCCTTATAAACCAAAGAGAAAAACGCGTGCGACAATCGCACAGAGCAAAGGTCTTACCGGACTTGCCAACATCATCTCCCTTCAGATGACAAATAAGCCGATTCCGGAGGAAGCACTGGCTTATGTATCCGAGGAGAAAGAAGTCCACTCTGCAGAAGAAGCCATCGCCGGAGCTATGGACATTATTGCAGAATCTATTTCAGATAACGCTGAATATCGTACAGAAATCCGAAGCCTTACAATGGACAAGGGTATTTTAATGACAACTGCCAAGGATCCGGAAGCAGAATCCGTATATGAAATGTATTATGATTTCAGCACACCTGTACGCAAAATGGCCGGATACCGTACACTTGCGATCAACCGTGGAGAAAAGGAAAAATTTCTCTCTGTTAAGATTGAAGCACCAGTTGATGAGATCACCGGTTATCTGATCCGTCAGGTGATCGTACGCGACAATCCAAATACAAATGACATTTTAAGGAACACTATAACTGACAGTTATGAACGTCTGATCGCACCTTCTATTGAGCGCGATATTCGAAGCAGTCTGACAGAAGCTGCTGAAGATGGCGCGATCAAGGTATTTGGCAGCAACTTAAAGCAGCTTTTAATGCAGCCACCGATCAATGGTCATGTGGTTCTCGGCTGGGATCCTGCTTTCCGTACCGGATGTAAGCTGGCAGTCGTTGATGCAACCGGAAAGGTGCTCGCCACTAAGGTTATTTACCCAACTGCCCCTCAGAACAAAGTGGAAGAATCCAAGAAGATCTTAAAAGATCTGATCAAGAAATATCATATTTCCCTTATCTCAGTTGGAAACGGTACTGCTTCCCGTGAATCCGAAGCGATCATTGCAGATCTTATCCATGAGCTGGATACAAAGATTCAATATGTGATCGTAAACGAAGCCGGCGCATCCGTCTACTCTGCAAGTAAACTTGCAACAGAAGAATTCCCGAACTTTGATGTAGGCCAGCGTAGTGCTGCTTCAATCGCAAGAAGACTTCAGGATCCGCTTGCTGAGCTGGTCAAGATCGATCCAAAAGCGATCGGTGTCGGTCAGTATCAGCACGATATGAATCAAAAGAAGCTGACAGAAGCATTAGACGCTGTTGTAGAAGATTCCGTAAACCAGGTCGGTGTCGATCTAAATACCGCTTCCGCTCCTCTGATGGAACATATTTCCGGTATCAACAAAACCCTGGCAAAAAATATCGTAGAATACAGAGAAGCAAACGGCCGTTTTAAGAACAGAAAAGAACTGTTAAAGGTTGCTAAACTTGGCCCGAAAGCATTTGAACAGTGTGCCGGATTTATGAGGATCACTGGTGGTACAAATCCACTGGACGCAACCTCTGTCCACCCGGAAAGCTATGAGGTTACTGAAACACTGATCCAGCATCTCGGTTATTCCATGGATGATCTTGCATCCGGTCAGTTAAAGGGCATTACAAAAGCAGCCGGTGATATCAAAGCACTCGCAAAAGAACTGGGTGTCGGAACAGTAACCGTCACCGACCTTGTAAAAGAACTGGAAAAACCAGCCAGAGATCCTAGAAGCGAAATGCCACAGCCGATCCTGCGTGGTGATATCCTTGAAATGAAGGATCTGAAGGAAGGCATGATCTTAAAGGGAACCGTCCGCAACGTAATCGATTTTGGTGCATTTGTCGATATCGGTGTTCATCAGGATGGTCTGGTGCATATCTCCCAGATGTCCGATAAATTCATCAAGCATCCATTGGATGTCGTCAGCGTCGGTGACATCGTAACGGTTAAGGTTATGAGCGTGGATCTTGCCAAGAAACGGATCCAGCTTACAATGAAAGGAATTAACTGATCGATTTCCCACGACAAATGTCTGATTCTGTCTTTTACGCTTGATTTATATATAATTATAAGATAAAATAAAACTATATGTGGCCTGTTAAGGTTTATAAATTACTTGTAAAGTTCAGGGAGGAACTATCGTTTTGAAGATAGGGATTATTTCAATAAATACACATACGAAAGCACTTAATTTTGCGTGTCCTTTACACACATATGCTTTCCAGCAATTTTTATCAGATCATGGCATCGAAAGTACAGTCATTGACTATATGCCTATCTACAATAACAAAGAATACGATCCGGTCTATCCTCTGCATTTTTATCTGCAACATGGCTACAACAAAGCTCTGACAGAAATAATGCCGGAAGGCCTTACAAAAGATGAACAAAAGGTCTGGACACATAAGCATAACCTGAAAATACTTACGATCAATAAATTTGCCAAGTTGTACACGATATGGCCAAAGCGGTATCAGAAATTTGAGAACTTTATCAATGCTCATTATATCCGCACCAAAGAAACCTATCACCATGACGATCTGGATGATCAGAAACTGGATTTTGACTGCTACATCTGTGCTACGGATGTTATCTGGCAGTACAATCCGGATAAAGGCTTTGACCGTGGATTTTTTCTGGCTGCCGAGCCTATGAAAAACGCTCCGAAGATCGGATATGCTGTCAGTCGTGGTGTCTTTAACGGCTGGACAAAAGAACAGGAAAAAGAATTTATCGAATATACAACGCCATTCGAGGCAATTGCTGCGAGAGAGTCAAGCTTTGCCGAACACATTCATGAACTGACGGGGAAAGATGTTCCGGTTGTACTGGATCCTGTATTCTTAAAGGATAAAAAATTCTGGCACGATATTGCGATCCCGCCCAGAAATCAGGAACGCAAATATGTCCTGCTCTACGCTGTAATGGAGCGTGCGATTGACTCCATCCAGAAGGCTCTGGCATTTGCAAAGGAAAAAGGTCTGGAACTTATCATTCTGTCCTCCTATGAAAGCAATGTCCATCTGCCAAAAGAAGGCGATTACAAAGTCATCTATAATGTTGGTCCGGATGAATGGCTTGGATATATAGAACAGGCAGAATACATCTTTACAAATTCATTCCATGCCTGTGCATTCTCGATCTTATTTGAAAAGCAGTTTTATGTTGGTGCAAGACATGGCGATAAGGTTGATACAATCTTAAAAACCTTTGATTTAGAGGATCGCCGTTTTACAAAAACCTATGACAGTACAAAATCAGCAAAACCGATCGATTATAGCAAGGTTGGTCAGCTTCTGGAGGAAAAACGAAAAGCCTCCGGTGATTTCATACTGAATGCGATCCATTCTGTTGAAAAGAAATACAATCTGGCAGATACGCATTTTAAGAAGGAACCATTTAACCTGATCTATGCTTCCTCTGCTAAGAATAAAAATCTTGTCTGTCGGTTATTTACTTTTGGATTGAACAAATCGATCCGAGAAAAATCGATTGAATTTCGTCCAAATGAGAAATATGACGGCAACGCAGTTGTAAAACTGGCAAAGAATCCATTCCGTTATAAAGGCTTTACCTTCCTTGGATGGTATTGCCGTACAACTTTTCACGGTATCTACAAATGGTACTGTACGGACGGACAGTTCCACACCGCGGCCGAGATTCTATATCATGATGATATCGAATTATGTCGTTTTCAGGATCAGGAACAGACGGATGCCTTTACAAGGAATCGTTTCCTGACCGGAAATTCATTCTTCCTGCAGGCGGTATGGCAAAATAATGAAAACGGACATATTATTCCGAATATCGAGCGAAGCCTGCGTGCCTCTTTCAAAGAATATATGGTACAGGCTCGTAAAAAATAAATAATGATCCGGATTTTATCGGATAGAAACACAGGAGACCGTGTACAACTCATGCTTGTATACTGTCTCCTGTTTTAATTCGTCTTTATTTTTGTTTTTTGACTCTTTTTATTTTTTCGGCTCTTTGTCCTCGTTTATATTCTGAACAAGCCTGTGTCATCTGGCAAGATAGGTCTGTGCTGCCTGCTGATATATAACCATAGCTTTCATAACCTGTTCCAGTGTGCTTCCATATGTCTGAGCCGACAACACCGTATACGCATAACTTAAAACACCATATGTTATCGCTCCACTCTCTCCTGATGCCAATGTATTCATCTGTGTAATGTTCTGAATATGCACGGCAGGAATTTCTATATAAAACATATTGGATCCGACGGATACCGGAGTTACTGCATTTCCATTTAAGGTAAATGTTATATCACTCAGCTCCACATCATCTGCTTTTGTAAAATAATGACGGATCAGTGTTCCTGAACGCAACACCAAGGAGCTTCCATAATAGGAAATTCCATCCGGCATATTTCCTGCCTGCACGGACTGATAGGATGCAAGTGCAGTCAGATCCATACTTCCTATCTGGCGTTCCGTCTCCGGCAGAATTGCATTTGCCAGATCACCGGTATGATAACCAAACAATTCCTGTGCGGCAGTTCCGTAATTCAGCATTGCCTTCACGACCGGAAGTTCTGCTGTATAGGTACTGCTCCGGTCTAACATATATCCCGCATAATCCTGAACCGAATACCGATATATTGTTCCACATGCAGTTCCATCGGACAGAAATACCTGTGCCCGGATATCATCCGCCATCTCCTTTGCTGCCACATAACAGGTAAATACATAATACTGTTTTCCATTTACTGTCTGCTTCTCTGCATCCGTCACCTTCTGTTGCGTTGTGCTTCCATCCGGCATCGTAAATTCCATATATGCGCCGCTGTCATTTAAAACTGTATTTGTAAACCGCAGATAAAAGCAGATCCCCGTCTCCTCCTCCAGCCGGAGCGAATATCCGGCAAGTAATGCGCTCATACCATCTAACATTGCATTACACAGATCACAGATTCCATCTCCATCCTGATCTTCATGATACAGGTCTGTACTCAGTTCCGGATAGACGAATTCATATGCGCCATTTGCATCCCAGGCGCCTTCTGCTATATGACAGCTTCCGAAATCGGTCTTTGCAAAATGATCCGGCTTCGTTGCATATCCAACCAAAAAGAAATCATAATAGGTCCGACTGGTCTGGTCATCCCAGGTCGCATCTACTCCATACCAGATACCGTCCTCCATCTGAACCAGATCCCACATATGGGCTCCACCGGTATCTGTCACTCCGGTCACAAGCACACATGGTATTCCATATGCATCGCACAACAGCTTAAAGCCTCTGGAATATCCTGCACAGACCGTCTCCACCGTTCCATCACCATTCGTGTCACGAAATGCACTGTAAGCCGATTGATATTCACTGCTTGTCGTATTAGATTTTGCATAGGATGTACTGTTACAGATATAATCATGAATCTCTTTTATGGTCTGATATCTGGATGTACTTCCCGCAAGCTTCTTATTGATCGATTCCGTTGCTTCCGACACGATCGTATCCATCTCCGCCTTTGTAGCATCCACCGACGGTTCTTTGATATAGGTCGTAATATATGGAACTGTTATATCTTTTACCATACTGTTATCCTCATCCAGTTCCGACGGATTATATGAAATTCCATTTATTTTGTATGACATGTAATAGGTTGCACCCGACAGCCAGCTAAGCTCCGGATGGTCATAGATCAGAGCAAGAAATGCAGGAGTCAGCATGTCACGTTCCCAGCTCAGCACCTGTGGATGAAAGGTATCCGGCATGACCATCTTATTATCCGATGTGATCGTAATCTTCTGATCCTTCCACACGCTGGAATAATTCAACGTGATCGTACTCGTTGTAGAGCCATCTTTATAAGCATCATATAAGATATTATAGATTTCTTTTGACACATCATCCAACTGATCATAATACCGGTCCGTTGCTGTCCTGTCTTCCCGAAGATTATAGGCGGATATTCCATTTCCCATCGTGACCGCATTTACGTCACCCAGGATTTCTTCCCAGCCATACGAATCCTCTTCCGGCTCCGCAGCCAAAATCTCATCTTTATCTGTTTCTTCCTGTCGATTTTCAACCTGTGTAGATGTATCCGCTTCTTCCTCTGTCTGTTCTTCCGTTTCTGACAGAGTATCGTGCGTTTTATCTGTTGTTATCTCTGCCATTGTTGTTCCCGCTGCAAATACGGTTCCGCCGCCCGTTGCCGCCGCTACGATCATGGCAAGCCCTGCCACAAATATTTTCAGTTTCCTATATCTTCTCATAGCATCACCCCTGTATCAATCTGCTGTGCATCCAGTCTGTGCACCCTCTTGTTTTATACTGTACTCCGTACCTTTTATACTGGTTCTATTTTATCATAGATGGTAAGAGGATACTATGAGAATTTTTATTTCTAAATAGCTGCATGATGTGCTTCGCGCATTTCATACATTTATCATTCCAATTCTGCGATCATCTGTTTTAAGTGTCCCGTCAGTTTTGTATTCTCTGCATAGTCAACCGGGCAGTCAATGATACAGACTTTACCAGATGCAAATGCCTGTTCCAGAACATCCTTCAAATCTTCTGTTTTATCTACACGAAGTCCGACTGCATGCATGCTCTCTGCCATTTTTACAAAATCCGGATTTGTAAAATCTACAAAACAGTGATCGCCAAACCGGTCATCCTGTTTCCATTTGATCAAACCATAGCTGTCATCCCGCATGACCAGAACGACGATCGGAACATTCATCCGAACAGCTGTTTCAATCTCCTGACAATTCATCATGAAACCACCATCACCTGTAACAGCAAGTACCTTTCTTTCCGGATATAACATCTTCGCTGCGATTGAACCGGGAACCGCTATACCCATCGTTGCAAAACCATTTGAGATCAGACAGGTATTTGGCTCATAGCAGTTATAATGTCTGGATATCCACATCTTATGGGCTCCAACATCAGATACCAGAATATCCTCCTTACCCATAACGGATCGGATATCGCAGAGGATTTTCTGCGGTTTAACTGGGGTGCACTTCTGCTTCCAACGATCTTAACGAAGTTCCAGACCGACTACCCGGATATCAACATCCAGGTTATCGAAGATAATTCGATCGAGCTGCAGAACATGTTGGTAAAAGATGATATCGACCTGATGTTAGAACAGCTTCCGTTTGCCGATAATATTGCATACTATACCTTAGGGGGAAGATCATCTGTACCTGCTGGTTACGGATGAATATCTAAAAAATTGTTTCGGACCGGACTTCAGTCACGTCAAGAGCATCCTGATCAGCACCGGAAGGATCCAGGTTCTGGAACCTTGCAATTTTCTTCTCAATAAAACCGGCAATACGATTCGGAGTGCCATGAACAGCATCTTCCAGTCTGAAAAAATGGCTGTCAAGGTTGGTGTGGAATCCAACAATCTGGAAACCTTATATAATCTGTGTATCAACCACTATGGATGCACGATTTATCCCGGCAATTTTCTGTCTGACCGGAAGCTGGCCGACAACCTCAATGTGATCCAGCTTAACTATCCAAGCGCCAGCTATACACTTGGCATCGGCTATATGAACGGGCATTATCTGTCAAATGCCGCAAAAGATCTTATCCGGCTGATGGAGGGGTGATGTGATAGCGTAACCTTGCTTATGGTGTTTGTATCGACCCCGACATAGCACATATGACTCGCTCCGTTTTCTATAGAATGCATAATCTGCCAGATATAGCCGCAAACCGCCTATTTTCTTGATTTTTTCGTCATTTTGACGATACTTTTTCAGTACCGGATGTGCATATGTATATGGTATAATTTATATAAGCATATCAATCTGATGATATGTTGGAATTTAGGGTTATGGAGCCGGATATACAGGTATAGAATTAACGTTTATTTTTTATATTCCGTTTGTGTCTATGGCAATATACCTTGTAATATGACATACACGAGGCTTTCGTTATGAGATGCACGCTGGCAAATTAGAGTAAGCTACACTAACCTCAGGCTTCGTGCTAACGCTCGTCTTCACTAAGTGCTCCGCTCAGCCGAAGGTGAGTTGGCACAGGAGTATTTACGAAAAAGACATATGCATCGAATAGAAAACGAAGTGTGTCATTTATAAGGTATGTTAACAAAGACACAAGCAGAATATAAAAATAAATCAAATATAAACTGTATATATCGGACGAAGAAAGGAGTTGAAGGTTATGAACAAAAAGATTATCAGTCTCATACTCATGTTTATTATGATCGGAGAGCTCATGTTTACAAGCATGCCAGTCGTAAAAGCCAGTGACTATCTTGACGTAACAGCTACCGCTACCTCGATCACCTCGGTGAAATTGTCATGGGGAGTACAAAAAGGAGTTACGCAATATAAGATCTACCGGGCGGTTGCGGATGAGGATTGGAACGCAGGCAAATACAAACTGATCGCAACCATTTCGGGTAAGAAGAAAGGCTATACCGACAAAAAAGCGAAACCGGAAAAACGTTATACTTATATGATACGTGGTTATAAAAACAAAAAGAAAGTTATCGAAACCGGTATCCCAGCTTCTGCCTATACAGGCCCTGTGTGTTCATTTGACGAGTACCAGTTTGCAGAAGCCCCAAGAAGCCCAAAGTCGATCACGCTGAAATTATACAGTTCAGGCGGCATACTTCCAACCGGATATGAAATCTACCGGAAAGAAATGGGTATCGTAGGCTACAAGAAGATTGCCACAGTCAAGAAAAGTGTAGACAGTCTGAACTACAAAGACAAGACAGTAACAGCAGGCAAGACATACCGCTATAAGGTCAGAACTTATCTTAAAGTCGGCAAAAAGAAATATTACAGTGCATTTACAGACTACGAACAGATATCTGCAACAAACCGAAGCGGTAAATATACGTTCAAATTTGACAACAGTGTAAAATGTGCTGATAACGAAACAGTATATAAGATTACCAGCAAAGCCTATAATGACACATTAAAATTATATGACAATGCTGTACTGACGATTGAACTGGACGATGGTTCGACCATTGAAACAGGTGTTGATATCATTTCCTATCGCAAAGGTGATGGCCCATGGAAGAAATACAAAAGCAACCAGAGCCTGACTCTTAAGGCAAATGAAACACTCCGGCTCAAGGTTCGTGCTACACAAGATGTAAAGATTAAGAATCTCAAAAATGTACAGTCCTATGAACTGAATATGGATGTTACTTATAGTAAAATAAGCAGTTTTCTCTGGGCTTACCCTTATGCCGGTACAGCTAAGACTGTTATGAATTCAGAAGCGATCCATTAAATAACCGCATAATATAAAGTACCTCTGCTCCATGGTGGTTATATGATACAAGACAGAATTTCTGAAATGTATTGCATATGAAACTACTATGGGGTGGAGGTGTTGTTTTTTGCCGACATTTATGTTGATATTTTCTTGTTCAGTTCGATAAAATTATATGCTATACTTATTTTGTTCTGGTTAAACGAGGTGATCATGAGAAATATATTTTTTGTAGATAGTGAGAACGTCGGTGATTCCTGGATACAACTATTTGATTATCTGAATGACGATGACTGTATCCTTGTATTCTACACCGATAAATCTCCTAACATGTCCTATGCAAATGTTGTCGCATTGAAACAGTCCCCTTTTGAACCTGAGTTCATCCTCTGTGAAAACGGAACTGATAATGCCTTAGATTTTCAACTTGTAACCTACCTTGGTTCGTATACAGTTAAAAATCCGGACGACAACCTCATCATTGTTTCAAAAGATAAAGGTTTTGACAGCGTGGTACATTTCTGGACGGAACGCGGATACCATGTATGCCGCAAGGCTCCCTCCATTTTCCACACACTGGCAAATGAACTATCTGTACAAAAGCCAATGCTTCCTGCAATTCCAGCTTTTACTGCAGTACCGGAAAGTATTGATGATTCAGTAATAAAGGCAGAAAATCCAAAGCCGGACGTGATCGTAGAAGCCACTCCCGCTGCGAATCCTGTCAAAATTGCTGTTTCTGCTAAGATTGATAAACAGGCTGCTATTCCAGAAGCTGTATCTACGCCGCTGTATGATAAGGAACAGGTCGATACATTACTTTCCTGTGTCGGGAAAAGTAATCTATCCGCCATCCACAACATACTTATATCAATCTACGGTCAGGAAAAAGGAAGTTATATCTATGGTATAGTAAAGAGTTCATCCTACGAGATACCAAAGGTCAACTGGCAAAAGAAAACAAAATACCGAAAATTCTTATCGATTGTTTACTCTAATGCCGGTATTGCTCTCACTGATGATTTCTATAAAAAACTATACCCGCATAAAGCAAACCTTCGGGAAATTCACAACCTCTTCGTGACCAAATATGGTCAGGAAAAGGGTACCGAATACTATCGCTACTATAAATCGCATGCAGAATTTCTGCAGAAGACATTCTAGCATGTAATAAAAAGGAACCAGAACAAAGTTCTCCCCCGCCGCAGGAGCCGAATCGCATATAGGGGATGTGGTAAGCAAGGCTGTGGTGGGGGGGAGATATGTACATGTGCCACTTTTCGGTCTCAGTGTTACATTTGTATCTATATGGCCTTATCAAATTCTCTTATAATTTATAACTGCATATATCTATATAGCTTACTTCTTGTTCTTTTATGGTTGTATAGCAAACCAATCTGGGGTTCTGCTTTATATAGCACTGATTCTCAAAATCCCATTCACATATAAACACCTTTTCAAATGGTGATTTCTCTATAACCCTAAGAAAATAATCCGTAACACCGTTTCTTCCTTTTGTTTTTAACAAATGTTCCATACAATCAAATTCATCATCTAAAACAAATATAAACAAGTCCGTATCCCCTTTAGGATGTAATTTCTCTTTTTCCCTTATTCCCGCAATAATATTATCTATATCAGCTTCTATCACTGGTATATCCGATTTAAATTCTGAGGGCTGCCCATCTTTGTAATTAAACTTTTCGCAAGAAGTCGTTTATCTTTATCGAATTGACATTTTCCTTCTTCTGTAAATGAACCATCGATATTTCTTTCATAATCCAATGCAATAAAACGCATTTGTGCTTCACTCATTTCCTGTAATTTCTCCGTTTTCTCTCTAATAGATAATCTATCAAATTGTGTTGGAGATTTTGCTATTTTATTATTATGTTGCGTATGTGTTACTTCTAAATAATTCCCTCCTTGAAATTTTAGATCAGGCATACTCTTACTTGAATTATCATCATAATATTGATTGTCAAATATATAGCCTTTTAATTGTAAAATCTCCTTTGCTTCCTGTTCTCCTTGCTTCATTTTATTTTTTCCCCTTTTATGTTAATTATATTTTCTTTGTTATCATTCCACACTATGTATCTATTAAAACGTAACTCAAGCTCAATACTATGTAAAATGTCCATAATCCACATTCCACCATGTGTCTATTAAAACCCGGCATATCCGATACAGCCGACCAATCCTTGCGCCAATTCACATTCCACTACGTATCTATTAAAACAAAGATCCCGGCTCCGGTCTATTTCGTCCTCTATAAATTCACATTCCACCATGTATCTATTAAAACTGGCATAAGGCCTGCAATAGTTATACAAAATGCAGTATTCACATTCCACTATGTATCTATTAAAACAACAATAACCGCCTTATCCGTCGTCATGCTCCAAAATTCACATTCCACCATGTATCTATTAAAACCCGATTTTATGCCGGAATGAGAATAACAACACGCATATTCACATTCCACCATGTATCTATTAAAACGGATGTGAGCTCAATCCGGATTACTTCAGAGATGGTGTATTCACATTCCACCATGTATCTATTAAAACCTTGAATCCCAGGTCTGACAGGCTGGCTTCTTTGCCATTCACATTCCACCATGTATCTATTAAAACTATTTTCTTCGTGTGATTATATATAATATAAACACATTCACATTCCACCATGTATCTATTAAAACTGAAACTTCCTCAACACCTGCGCCGAGTTTGTTCGTATTCACATTCCACCATGTATCTATTAAAACGAAGATCGAAAAACATTTTACGACTTTTATCATGCTAATTCACATTCCACCATGTATCTATTAAAACCCGTTTTCCTCAATTCCAAACCCGCCGGCTGATCGATTCACATTCCACCATGTATCTATTAAAACTTCGATATGTCGGGAATTTAATGTAAATGAAGAAATTCACATTCCACCATGTATCTATTAAAACTTCGGCTTTAAAAATGCAAAAGTAAAGGCTATTGAATTCACATTCCACCATGTATCTATTAAAACGGTTTGCTATAACTTTTACTTATAGCAATAGATCCACATTCACATTCCACCATGTATCTATTAAAACGGAAATTGCTTGAACTCCGCTTTGTACGATAGACATTCACATTCCACCATGTATCTATTAAAACAATAGATAAATCTATTTCCTGTACTATCGTATTTTCATTCACATTCCACCATGTATCTATTAAAACTACCTTTATGCATTGAAATCGCAAGTTGAGAATATTATTCACATTCCACCATGTATCTATTAAAACTGTGCAAGAAGATAACTGATGATTGCTGCATCTACATTCACATTCCACCATGTATCTATTAAAACTCCGGCGTTCAAGCGCAGCTCTTTCTTTAAATACATATTCACATTCCACCATGTATCTATTAAAACGGTTTTATATTAAACCAAGTACACAAGCTCTCTGTATTCACATTCCACCATGTATCTATTAAAACTGATACTTCTTCAACACCTGCGCCAAGTTTGTTAGTATTCACATTCCACCATGTATCTATTAAAACAGCAGGATTGATTGAAGCAGGACCGCAGATAGTGTCATTCACATTCCACCATGTATCTATTAAAACCGGAGCAGACGAGCTGATAGATGCGCTGGAGAAGAATTCACATTCCACCATGTATCTATTAAAACAATATACTGCTTTGCGGCATCTGCTTTTGTAAATACATTCACATTCCACCATGTATCTATTAAAACTCTATGATTTTGAATATATACTGTAAATGCTTCTGATTCACATTCCACCATGTATCTATTAAAACCAAATTCACAATCCGGTTGATTCCATTAAAAGACAGATTCACATTCCACCATGTATCTATTAAAACTGAAGTATCCGGTGATGCTGAGGTATATGGTAATACATTCACATTCCACCATGTATCTATTAAAACCCTGACCTTTCTTAAGTACACCACCTTCTGCAAGCTGATTCACATTCCACCATGTATCTATTAAAACAAAATTCACAAATTCAGAAAGCATGGCAGTGCTTGATTCACATTCCACCATGTATCTATTAAAACAACATTGAATCATCAAGCTCAATAGCCCATTTCATATTCACATTCCACCATGTATCTATTAAAACGTGGAATACACTGGAATTGATTATGAAAAAAGATATGATTCACATTCCACCATGTATCTATTAAAACTTATGCACATGGATAGAAATATGACATGTATATACATAATTCACATTCCACCATGTATCTATTAAAACCATCCTGTTTTGGTTGTTCTACATCCATCAACTGCATTCACATTCCACCATGTATCTATTAAAACCCAATTCATTTAAGGTTTTGAATCCGCTGCCTTTTAAATTCACATTCCACCATGTATCTATTAAAACCGTTCAATATTCACTCACAGCGAAATATCCACCCTAATTCACATTCCACCATGTATCTATTAAAACAACAGGAGGTCAAAGATGAATAAGGCAAATTTACTATTCACATTCCACCATGTATCTATTAAAACCCTCAATCATCCCACATTCTAACCTTTGTTTCCTCATTCACATTCCACCATGTATCTATTAAAACGCGGTTAGAGATACACTACTAGATTGTGTCAAATATATTCACATTCCACCATGTATCTATTAAAACTCCTCTATGGATTCCGAGATTAGCGACTTAATTCTATTCACATTCCACCATGTATCTATTAAAACGGAGCTCAGCAACAAGGCATTGTCTTCCCTTTTTAAATTCACATTCCACCATGTATCTATTAAAACGGTATGTCCATTTGATACTGCCGCCTGATCAATATGATTCACATTCCACCATGTATCTATTAAAACTCTCTTGCGTTATGTAAGAGAAGCCTAGCATCTTCATTCACATTCCACCATGTATCTATTAAAACAATGTCGTTGAGTGTCATCTTTGATGTATCAATGATATTCACATTCCACCATGTATCTATTAAAACGTATCTTCCCATTCACCTGCCTGCCCGGCGGCAGACACATTCACATTCCACCATGTATCTATTAAAACGAACGGAAAGAAGAGATCATAGAGCTGATACGCTCATTCACATTCCACCATGTATCTATTAAAACTTAATCCCTCTTGCAGGTGGCTCCCACGCATTCAAGTATTCACATTCCACCATGTATCTATTAAAACAATCACAGTAACCTTATCATATAATTCACATTCCACCATGTATCTATTAAAACTCTTGAGATTTAAACATCTGTCTAATATCCTTATTAATTCACATTCCACCATGTATCTATTAAAACGGATTTACAAAGACAAGCAACAGCATATTTGCAAGATTCACATTCCACCATGTATCTATTAAAACGCCTGTTTTAATTTGCTATCTCTAGCGATTGGAATATTCACATTCCACCATGTATCTATTAAAACAAAAAACATTTTTACCTCACTTTCTTTTTTGAAAAATTCACATTCCACCATGTATCTATTAAAACCTGGACTTTCATTTTTGAACCGGAAAAATTTGTGCAAATTCACATTCCACCATGTATCTATTAAAACGACGTTTATATACTTATTTAATTACTTGCTCTGACATTCACATTCCACCATGTATCTATTAAAACGTATGATCGTGTGACGATTGAAACCTTGCTTAATACATTCACATTCCACCATGTATCTATTAAAACAGCTGTTGTACTATTTCACATGTTTTAAAGCTTTTATTCACATTCCACCATGTATCTATTAAAACTTAATTCTTTCATAAGCTACAACCTTGCCTTTCTGAATTCACATTCCACCATGTATCTATTAAAACGCAGCATATGATATATATGATCCGGTAGAGATGTCATTCACATTCCACCATGTATCTATTAAAACCATGATCTTGAAAATCCGGTCGGTTGGATATATCAAATTCACATTCCACCATGTATCTATTAAAACGAAAAAACAGCATTAGACTATGAAACATATGAGTTATTCACATTCCACCATGTATCTATTAAAACTCGTGTATCATATAACGCCAATCAGATTTTATAAGATTCACATTCCACCATGTATCTATTAAAACGTTGTAGGATAGTAATTTGCTCCCATCGTCTGTGCAAATTCACATTCCACCATGTATCTATTAAAACTTAAAAATCCACGATTGGCTTCGATCACCGGAACGGATTCACATTCCACCATGTATCTATTAAAACAAGAGGTTAATCTCCGTGGAGATATCAAGTTTAAGAATTCACATTCCACCATGTATCTATTAAAACATTGCCATTTTTATAATTACCCGACTTGCGTATAAAATTCACATTCCACCATGTATCTATTAAAACGGTTTGCTATAACTTTTACTTATAGCAATAGATCCACATTCACATTCCACCATGTATCTATTAAAACAAAACCGGCTTCTCTAAGATAATTTGTAAATTCTTCATTCACATTCCACCATGTATCTATTAAAACACGATCTATCGAGTAGATATAAGCATCATCCTTATTATTCACATTCCACCATGTATCTATTAAAACATTTACACCACCTACAGTTCTTTGTATCTGTTGTTTTATTCACATTCCACCATGTATCTATTAAAACATATACACTCCATCCTCTTGATATATTTTTATATTGATTCACATTCCACCATGTATCTATTAAAACATTTTCATTTCCGTAGCAAATCTTAACTGTATCATCATTCACATTCCACCATGTATCTATTAAAACAGGGACTTCTGTTGATACTTCACTTCCAAATGCTAAATTCACATTCCACCATGTATCTATTAAAACGCACTTATCTACTTTCGAATATGTCTTTAGATGCGATTCACATTCCACCATGTATCTATTAAAACTCAGTTGACCACATAAAGCGATGCAAAGCGTCGCTTATTCACATTCCACCATGTATCTATTAAAACAAAAATCGTCTTTATATGTAGTCAACACGTCAATCTCAATTCACATTCCACCATGTATCTATTAAAACATCAACTGCTCCCGAAAAACTCGCAAAACATTTGCTATTCACATTCCACCATGTATCTATTAAAACTAATGAGTTACCAGAACGGATACGGACAGAATTTCATTCACATTCCACCATGTATCTATTAAAACGGACACGACAACGGAAGAATTATAAATTTTAAAGGTATTCACATTCCACCATGTATCTATTAAAACTCGTATGACAAATTGTGAACATATACTACCATCCGAATTCACATTCCACCATGTATCTATTAAAACCAATCTTTCATTGATTCCATGAGTGTATCATTGTAAAATTCACATTCCACCATGTATCTATTAAAACCAAATACCCACCAAATTCCATACGCGAACGGTACACATTCACATTCCACCATGTATCTATTAAAACGTGTCAGTTAAGATCAATGTATGACAATCTTCTGCATTCACATTCCACCATGTATCTATTAAAACTGCTGATAAATTTTTATTGCTATCCGTTCCGGTTGCATTCACATTCCACCATGTATCTATTAAAACCCATTCCGGTAGTTCTGTTAAGGTCACATTTAAAAGATTCACATTCCACCATGTATCTATTAAAACTCATCTAATGTTTTAGGTGTAGTATCTGTAAATCCATTCACATTCCACCATGTATCTATTAAAACGGCAGACGGAGAACAATAGAAGTAAAGAATGTATAAATTCACATTCCACCATGTATCTATTAAAACACACTTAAGACGATCAGCGAGAAAGGCGAAACGTACATTCACATTCCACCATGTATCTATTAAAACTTTTGTGTTTGTTGCATCAGCATCACCAGAAAAACATTCACATTCCACCATGTATCTATTAAAACTATTTAACTTTTCAGCAATCAAAAAATCGTTCAAGATTCACATTCCACCATGTATCTATTAAAACTACCGATTCAGATGGAAATGTTATTACAGATTCAAAATTCACATTCCACCATGTATCTATTAAAACAAAGAAACCACCAGTGGGCGGAATTTTATCATGACAATTCACATTCCACCATGTATCTATTAAAACGAACAGGGCAGGCTTGTTAAATTACCTTGCAAGATATTCACATTCCACCATGTATCTATTAAAACCATCTACTGCTCGAAAAGAAACATAGTCACCCTTCATTCACATTCCACCATGTATCTATTAAAACCCGACCTCTGCGCCTATAGCGTTTCTTCAGGTGACATTCACATTCCACCATGTATCTATTAAAACGTATCAACCTTTTCCTTGTCTTTTGAGTTCGTAACACAATTCACATTCCACCATGTATCTATTAAAACAAAGGAAAATTTGTGCTGTCATTCTCTTTCTAATTAATTCACATTCCACCATGTATCTATTAAAACCAGATATCATTTCCTCTATTGTACCCGCCCAACCGCATTCACATTCCACCATGTATCTATTAAAACCAACACTATAAAAAAGCAATATTTTACAATGCTTTCATATCCTCTTTCTGTCGACCTTGCTTCAATACTGGGAATACACATTCTATTTTTTAATTGTATATTCCATTTTTCTATATTTCATCACATTGTCGACTGACGGCAGTTTTTGCAATATTTATGGTCGACAATTTCAAATAAAGAAACTGGCTTTGTCATCTTCCTTACCCCAAAATTCTTTATTCAACCATTTTTCATGCCTGCTTTTAAATATAATAACGGAATCCAATTCATGATCAATATATTCATCCAGCTCCTGTTTCAGCTTCACAAGTTGTACTTTTGTGATATCTCCCTCAAAAACAGAATTTTGTATATGGGACAAATACCTTTTACAAATCTTAAAAATATGATTCCATCGTTTTTGTCCATTGTTTTCTTTATTTATGTCATATACCAATACTACATACATATTTCACCACCATATTCTGAATCCTTCATATTCTTTTTCACCGATCAGATGCTTGATCAACTTGTATAACTCTAAACGCATCAGATACTGATATGTAACAGGGCGACCTAAATCTTTATGCATAATTGTCTGCTGTAATTTTTTCTCCAACTCCTGTGCAATCAATCTGGATGCATCCCTATTCAAATGCAAATAGTTCAACTCCTTCGTAAAACTTTTTTCTGTTATCTGATTACGGTTTAATAAAGAAAAAAGAAGTCGATCTCCTATCAACGGTTTGAAAATTTCTGCTACATCCAGACATAGCGAAAATCTTCTGACACCAGGTTCATGGAGATAACTTATCGTCGGATTCAATTGTGTATGATATACCTCACTAAGAACCTTTGAATAAATCAGAGAATTAACAAAAGAAATCAACGAATTAATCATGTTATCAGGCGGATGCATAACTCTTTTATCAAACTCTATTTCCTGATCAATGATAACATTCCACGCTGCATAATAATGTCTTCGTATATTTCCTTCTATTCCCATTAACTCTTGAATCGTTGATGTTTTGGGTAATTCTTTTCTCAACGAATCAATTTCTGACATATAGGAAGACACATCCTTACCTCGCCCGTTATAATACCGGAGATTTCGGTAAATATTATCGGCAGCCGCTTCTATAATTTTTTTTGCAATGGTCAATCTCTTGCCATAATCAGTATAATGTTCAACCTGTTTTACCAATAATTGACCTGCCAACAGCTTTTCTTTTGGATAAAAGCTACCTGTATAAAAATTATAATAATTGAAGAAATGTATCGGGATTCCATATTGAGAAATGTAACTCAAAAATGTTGTATTAAATGACATTTCTGACATGACATAAATATCATCAATTCGTTCAATCGGAATATCTCTTTTTTCTCCACCTGTAGATATAAATTGAAGTGTATTATCTTTTCTTTTTAAATCTCCACTATTGTAAATATAAAAACTTTGTCCCATTATCCCTCCATGTTAGATAAAACACAAATCATGATATGCGCACTTTCCACATATTTTTTGTTTTTCAAATGCTGGTGGTTGTTCCTGCATTTTTAACTTTTCTATATCTGCAACTGTCTTCTGCAACTGTACTTCATCATCCTCTGACAGTTCAACAACAATATTTTTCTTGATCAATGGATAATCAATCTTTGCCGTTAAGCCCTTAACTCCTCGTTGTTTCAAATAATATAGATAATATTTAACCTGCCAGATTCCTGCTTCTTCTATTGCCTTGCTCTTTTTTATCTCATGTAATTCCTGATGCTCTTTTATAAAATCAATATTTATTACATTATCGATATTAATGTGTTTATCATCACGCCGGTAACTGTTCTCATCAAGTAATTTACCCAACATAACATTTTCATTATCGGATTCCATGTTTATTTCATTTATGAAATACCATAATTTTCTTTTACACACAAAATAATAATAAATCATTACACCAGTAACTCGATTTTCCACAATTCCTCCTTATATGAAATTCCACTCATCATCATACTTCGTTAACGATAAGCCCATACCCCGTCCTGTCATTTCATCAAAATCATATAATAAGCATGTCCTGTGAATATCTAATCTGTCATTTATACAATTCAAATCCACACCATCTAATTTTCTCCGATCCGAATACAGATTCAGATTAAGAGTTATATCTGCCAGTTTTGCTTTCAATATCCTTCGTATATTACTGTCAACATATGGTGTATCTAAAACACCCGTTATTGCCTCGATCAGCTCCTGATTTTCCTGATATATTCTATCTGGGATTACTGTAATACTTTTTATTCCACGAAAATCCTCATCGATATCTTTCTTAGATGTATAATCTAACGGCTGCAACGATTTAAATTTAGCCAGATTTCTTTTTATCGTTTGGAAGTAAGCCGTATTCTTTAATGCGTCTACATCATAAACTTTATTCATATACTGAACTTTATCTTTTTCGGAAAAAAGCATTCCATTATATTCCTCTAATAACCGTACAGATCTATCATATATATCACTGTCATATATTCCTTTTCCATTCTTCATACATCCTGAATAATTAACATAAATTAATACATTTGCATCAGTTATATCCTTTTTTCCTGCTCTATTACACCGTCCCATTCTTTGCAATAAACTGTCAGCCGTACACATCTCCGTATAAAGAACATCAAAATCAATATCCAGACTTGCTTCTACAATCTGGGTTGTTACCCATATACCTGTCATCTCATCATTATCGGAAAAATCCATTATCATCTTTTCCAACTGATCTCGATGTTTCCGAATATATCTGGAATGAAGCAGGAATACCTCGTCTGTTCTTTGGGATAATTCTTCATATACCTTCTGTGCCTTTGATACTGTATTGCATATGACCAAAACTTTTTTCTTGTATCCATCTTCCGCAATTCTGTCAAAATCAAATTCTTCATGAAATAATGCGATCGTATGCCTGTCTGTTCCCATTGTATCGGAAAAATCTCTAAAAATATAATCACGATCCTTTATCAACCGATATTTTCGCATAAAAAATTCTAAAACCGGCGGAAATGTTGCTGTTATGATTGCGAATTTTCCTTCCATTTGTTTTAGTTCTGACAAGCCGTAAATTAATGCTGCTACTATCTTAGGAGAATATGACTGAATCTCGTCTATAATTAATTTTGAATATTTCAGTGTTGCTGCAAAAATCTCAGTTCCCGGGGCTTTATAAACAAATTTAAATAATTGATCTACCGTGCAGACAGTAAGTGGATACGAGAACAATTTTGCCTGCTCATATCTGGTATTCCCATCTGTAAATTTCCCATCTGTTCCATCAAAATAACTGCTTAAGCTATCAGAATGAAGCAATGCTACATCCTTATACATATACCTGTCCTTTATTCTGCTATATATGGCATTAGAAGAAACTTTTAACGGTAATGTATAAAAACCTTTCTCGCCATTTGCCCATAATAAAGCTGCCTCTGTTTTTCCTGATCCAGTAGGTGCTATAACTACAACATTATCATCACTATGTTCCTGCATAAAAACCTGCAACTCACGCAATGAATTTGAAAAGTAATCGCGAATCGTGCTGCATAATTTTTTCTCAGCAATGTCACTGTGTAATTCTGCTTCTTCATATCCTGCACTTACCGTCCAGTCAAACTTATTCAACAAGCCCTTTATCAACATATATTCACACCATGTTTGCTCATCTACACTTCTCAATTTCATTGTAGGATTATTCGAATACAACAGTTGATTACGATTTGCGGCAGAAAATTTCACATCTTCCTTTCCCAAATATTCCTGCAAATATTTTTTATACCATTTATCGTAATAGTCATAAAAATCCTTATCAGAAAAACTATCCTTCCGATCATGATGATAATAGACGGCTGTCAATAACACAGAAAAGTCATCGCCTGTACATTCTGGTATTTCCTGCTTAACCTGTTTCTCTGATAAACTAAGTGCACTAAGAAAACCATGTGGTATCTGCCTTTCAGCCATCCTTGTAAGTTGGGGATTGACAATTGTCTGGAAAATATAATTAGCTTTTCCAAGGTCATGCACTCGGCATGCCTCTAAAACCAGATTCTTTTCCTTTTCTGTAAAATACATATCAAAAATCTCAAAGAATTTTCCTGCACAGTTAACAATATCCTTCTCATGTTCTCTTAAAGTTTTTTGCTCCTGAACAGTTTGCTGTTTCAAAGAATCCAAGTAAGAAATGATCATCTTCGACTCGTTTTCATTCAATTTATCCATCTGGCTGTCCAAAAGATAAATCAATATGTTTCTGATGTCATTTACATTTTTAACTTCCTTCTTGGTGTCATTTGACTTTGCATAATATTCCATATCGTATTGTCAATCCCTCTCTTATCTTGTTATGCGAACGCAACAACATCCCCATAGGTATCGACATATGCATTCACTACTGAAGTATCCTTCGGCATATAATGCACTTTTATCTTTCCACCATCCGGTTTCCATCTGCGATATCCCTGCGACGTTATCTCGTATTCCTTTGTTAACATGTATGTTGTGCTTGTGCGTCGTCCAATATCCAACTCTGATTGAAATGGAATGTAAATATTATTTTGAATTGTTGCTGATTCAACTTTCTGCAATTCAACAATTTCTACATTTTGAATATCCAGCAAATCTTCATATCGACCTAATGATGGATAAATAATCGGACACTTCAATGACTGATAAATCTTATCAAAATCTTCCTCTTCAGGTATAATATGTAAAACCATCCGATTATCACAAATCAGTTCTACATGTGCAATCCCCTTAAACACACCATAATCTTTGTCTTCACCTTTGATACAGAGCTGATGTCTGCCTTCTTCATACTTTGTATCGAATTTGAATGAGTATCTTGTATACAATTCTGATACAGAACCTGCGTTTTCTCCCTGGATACTTACCTGCATCTTGTGATAACTGTCAAATCCACTAATTGCGTGAATCATACCAATAACAGTTGAATATGGTGGCAACGGATAAGATTCTTTTATAATGAAACTACTTGGTTTTCTGTAGTTCGCAAGGTTTTGAAAACAATCAATTCTAATTGCTCGCTCCATAATATTCATCAACTTCCTTTTTCAACTGTTTAAATACATCTGCAACTGTCTTTGTGTTCAATGTATCTTTTAATTCTGCATCATTCTGGAAAATACCTGTCACAACTCCAACACTGGTATTGTTCTTTATATCCTCATCACTTTCAATAATCTCTCCAAGCATCTTCGTGTTTATGGCTCCATTTTCCAAAGATACTCTATTTTCAAAGAACGGATTTTTTCTTAAATATCGACCACCGATTGCAAATACAGGACTAAGGTTCTCTCTTCTTCCCTTTATATCACGATATAAATACTGAATCGTATCAAGAAATTTTTTTACTCGATCTGCTTTTTCATCTGCAGATATCTCAAGATCTCCATCCACACCAATACGATCAAGATCTATAGTGATCGTATATGAGTAGAATGACTTCTGTATCTCACTCTGTGCAATCGCATTATCAAGATCCTGGCGTCTTGCCAATCCAATATTTGTTAAAAATTCCAAATCACTCTGATAAGGCTCTAATGATACCGCATTACTCAGTCGAACAACTGCACTTCTGGTATCAGCTCCGCCTTTTTTATCCTCTCCTTTTGCACTGGTCTTCATATAACCAAAAAAGTCAATTTCCGGATAATCTTTTATATTAGCAGTTGGTGCAAACTGAACGACTCCACTCTTTCCATCAACAGGTGTTGTATCCCATCCTAACTGCTGAATAATATTGTATCTCAGTGCCTGTCTTGATATATAAGAATATTGCTCATATGTTCCTCGTGATAATTTTTTGAGTGTAGTAATATTACCTACGCCCTCTCCATAATTTGCACTTTCTGCAAGAAATACCATTGTAAGTGTTAAACCATTCCTAATCATTAACCTTTTCCTCCTTTTTTTCATAATGACTTCCTTCTAATCCCATAAGGAATGCATATCCATACTCTCTAAACTTCTCCCGATTATCCAGACACTCTATGAATGCATCCGGAACTGTCAGATTTACAGAACAATAGATACGCATTATAATTTCCATAAAATGAGAAACATCTCCAACTGCAACTGCATTCAACAATCGATATACAGTACCTCTGATTCTTGAATCATCACTTGTGCCTTTCGCTGCTAACAGTTTATTTCTTAATTCATATCCACACTCTCTAACTTTGTATCGATTCACTATTGCACCTCCTATCTTATTCTTATCTTCATTATCTTTCTTCAATAAACTTACACGAATCTGAATATCATATACCCAATAAGCATCTACCAAATATGTCTTTACATCCATAGACTGCCTTAACAAGATATTTAATAATGGATATTGATTTCTATACCGAAGAATATTCAATATAACTGTTTCATGTATATTTATGTATTCAGTCCCCTTTTTTATATATGGGTATTTACTTAATACATCAAGTCCAGCCCTTACTTTCTCATCATTCAATATTGCAAGGATATTTTTATTGATAATATCAAATGTATAACGTTCGCTTTCATCCCTGCCTCTGGTTATGATCTGAATATTACCTAGTTCTTCCGTCTTCATCTTCAATAACAGATTCAATGTTCTGGAAATCCATGAAGTATATCGTTCTCCATCTTCTCTTTCCGCATCCTGCATAATGCCATCCTTATGATTTACCTCTAATAATTCCTGAATGTTCTGATCCGTATTAATAAACAGGAATCGATTTCCCATCAGATAAAAACCAAGCGGAGATAATGCATATACAAATGCACACACCGGACATAAGAAAGCATCTACTTTACAATTCCAGAAAGCTGATTGTTTTCTTGCCAGATCATCTGCCTGATCCTTCATAAATGCAAGTGATACTTTCGTCTTCGAATCAATCATTGCACCACAATCAATGCATATCTCCTTTGCCTTCTTTTGATCAATTGCTATATAAGTCCGAAATGGTTCTGAAAAATCATTTTCAAAAACCTCTCGCATATTTTTCGCTGCATTTGCACGTAATAGAAAACATTTTCCATCCCAGAAACGATTGATGTAATTATATATGGCACTCTTCATGATCAAGGTTTCTGCACAAATGGGCTGAATAAGAAATTCATGTAACTGAACCAATCGATTCCGCAACAGTTCCGGTTCCATAGATTCTTTCAGTTTTACCGCTTTAAGCAGCTCATATGCTTCTGTGGTATCAACCTCATCCTTTATACTGGCAATGCCCGATTTATAACTGTTAGACAAAAGTTTATCGTTAATGAATTTGATATCATCTTTCCACTTTTTACCATCCCATTCCGGCAAATCCAGTGCAGCTAACAAATTCTTAATCTTATCCAATATTGTTTGATATACACTATGTGACCTGTAATATGTCGTGATCCCACGAAAGTATAAATCCGTCCAGTCCGTTTCCTGACAGAAATCTGTATCAAGCCATAATTGCTGATTATCTTCCGTATAGCCATAATCCAAATCTTCCGATGCAGCAGCAATTTCGTCCAGTATATAATGCATACCTACGATTCCCGCATTTTTCAGAAAATCACCCATTGGTATATAGATTCTACCCAACTTATAATCCTCCTTTCTTCTAACCTAATACTTCAAACTTTCCATTTCCTGTCGACCTGCGTACTCCAATTCCGGATCTCTGCAGAACATTTAATAAAGCAACAGAGCCTTTTAATTTGAAAATACCAAGCGAAGCATCTGTATTTCTTCCAAACACTGGTATTACAACCTTTTTCCCTTTGATCGCCTGAATAGAAAAATCATCTGTCTCAACCGGAATATTCATTCTTTGAATAAAGATCTTAACATTCTCTTTCACAACGTCTGAAAACTCATCCTTATCAAACGTATAATAACTGTCTGAATTGGTATCATTATCATGGTATCTTGCCAGTAATGGACTCTGCATTTTTATGATGATTTCATCATCTGTGATATCATTTATATTCTGAATATACACAGATATTAATTGCATGGAATTCTTGTTCATCGAATAATGCCGAAATTTCATAGTCTGAAACGCATTAAACAAATATAAAAATTCCTTATCATCCGCATCCGTAAAAAATACCATGAATTCGTCCTTATCGAGAAGTATCTTATCGTCTGTAAACTTAGCACCCGGAAGATAATACGCATATGTAAACATCTTCATGATTGATCTGCTCTTATCATATAAACGCTGATACAAATCTTCGGAAATATTCTTCGTCGCAGCCTTTAAAAAACTTGTAAACAAACGATCCATCTCCTTCGGAAGAAAAGGAAATTCCAATTTAAAACGCAGTTTAATCTGATACATTTTTTCACCTCCTTCATAATTTATTTGACTTTGCATTATCAAAATAGCACACTTCTCATGCAATGTCAATAGCAATAACTTATAAACAGTTTAATAGGTATCGATTTTAACGTGACAACAAAATCCTTGTGTTGTATTTTTTTTTCATTCCATATATAATTTTAAATACATTGTGGAATGTAAATATTAATCTGTTATTAAGATATTTAGTAATAGTCCCATATTGGAATGCACCTTATATTCCACAATGTATTTTTTATTACAATCAATCATTAATATGAATATACTAATCTATACCATGTACAAAAAATCGTCCATTGTATCAATTTCACTTCATAATCATAGGGATTTCGTATTAAGAAATATAGAAAAATTAAAAGCCTCTATCTCAGACCCGCCCCCTTTTATTATGGAAATATTATACCTTCATTTGTCATAATGCGCAATAATATACGCATATTTTGTCAATTTAAAGAAAATATTTTTTTCTTATCTTATCCTATCATTGCTAATAGTTACTTTTATAAATATGTTACAAACGCACAAACGCCCCCGCTTATACAAGCGAGGGCGTTTGTCAAACCATGTAATACATTTAAAACTTCACAACTTCCGGTTCGTGTGTAAATGATGAAAAAGTTGCTGTTGCATTCTTAAAATAAAATACCTCGGTGTTACCATCATCTGCGGAATACATCTTCTGTAATGAAGGGTATGCATCTAACATAGACTGTCTTGCTTCTCTACGGTCATCTTCCACCAATTCTCCTGCTACACGAAGCCATTCTCCATTCATAAAAGCACAGATCTCAACCTTCGGATTTGCATGGATCTGCTTTGATACATCTTTTACTTTGCCTGTCTGTATGTATAACTTGCCTTCAAAAATATGGGCAGTTCCAAATGGTCTGACTCTTGGCTGGTCACCCTCTACAGTTGCTAAATAATAAGTTTCTGCGTCCTTTAAAAATTTTGCTACTCGTTCCATAGCATTGTCCTCCTGTTTATAAGCTTTTTAATAGCTTACGCCTCATACACCGGCTCAAAATCCTCTACCCCATGTCCACATATCGGGCAGGTGAAATCTGCCGGCAGCTCGCTTCCTTCATATACATAATTACAGATACGGCAGCGCCAGCCTACGATCTTCTTGTCCTGGGCTTTCGGTTCTGCTTTTGGTTTTACCTTTGTCTGATAATCCGCATAAGTCAGCGGTGCATTTTCATTGATCAGCTTGGCATCTACAACTTCTGCGATAAATAATGTATGTGTACCAAGGTCTTGCTGTTCTACCACTTTTCCGCTGATCACGGCACAGGCATTCCATCCCATATACGGAATGTCATTGCAGTCCTTTGGCATTTGCAGATCTGCGAATTTATCCACATCTCTGCCGGACTGGAACCCGAAATGTTTTATCGTCGCAAATGAGCAGGTCTGATCCAGAATACTTAAGGCGAATATCCCGCTCTCTTTCAACAGATCACATGTATAATTCGTGTTTAATACAGATATCGCAACCCGAACCGGATTACCTGCCACCTGCATACATGTATTTGTGATGCAGCCATTTACCTTCTCCCCTGATCTGGTGGATAACATGAATACACCATAGGATAAATTATAGATTGCTTTTTTGTCCATATGCTTGTACCTCCCTTTTACAAAATACGATTTGTTTTTTCATCCTTGAAAGCAAGTGATTTTATACTCATTATACCACAAACCGAATAAATTTATAATTCTTTTCAAGAATTATTCTCAATAATATACATTGTGAAAAAATCAGGCAGCTTGATATCCTCGATTCAGGATTGCTGCCTGATATTTTTTCTATCACTACTATATAATAAATAACCAGTAGCTGCTATCTTCTACTTCCCGCATTTCTCCACGCAAGGAGCACTTGTGTCAAATGCTGAGTTAAATGCATAGAAGTTCTTTGTATCCATCTTGTCGCGGACAATGCCAAGGCTTTCACCGAAGCGCTGGAAATGTGCGACCTCACGTTCGCGAAGGAATTTGATCGGCTCATATACATCCGGATAGTCCTTGCAGAGACGCAGGATATTGTCATAAGTCGACCGGGCTTTCTGCTCTGCTGCCATATCTTCGAAAAGATCCGTGATCGGATCACCCTTGCTCTGGAATTCGCAGGCGTTAAATGGAATGCCGCCTGCTGCCTGCGGCCAGATTCCTAAGGTGTGATCGATGTAATATTTGTCAAATCCCGATGCCTTAATCTCCTCGATCGATAACCGGCAGGTAAGCTGGTAAATGATCGTGGCAACGATCTCCAGATGTCCCAACTCCTCTGTACCAATATCGGTAAGAATCGCTTTCACCTTATTGTCCGGCATTGCATAACGCTGGGACAGGTATCGCATAGATGCACCCATTTCACCATCCGGTCCGCCGTATTGTGAGATTATCGCCTGCGCAAGCTGCGCATTTGTCTCTTTAATATTTACCGGAAACTGTAATCTTTTTTCATAGATCCACATTTAACAACCACACTCCCTTTCCCATGGCCAAGGTTTGTCAACCCAGTCAAAATAATTGTCGTCATTTACCTGATATCGGTTCAATGGACCATAGGCGGTCGTGTATTCGCGGACTGCCTGCTGCCGCATTGCTTTATAATTGCTGTATGCTGCCAGTGCCTTTGGACATTCCGGGTGAGTGTCCAGATACAGGGAAATGTCATCCAACGCGAAGGACACTTCTGTTATAAAGGCAAAGAGCTGCTGTTTGTTCATATTATTCATTGCCTATTTCCCCCTTACACCACAAAAGATCAGATTCAGATCCGGGAACATGGTTCCTTCGCACAGACCCTTTTTCGCATCATAGAGTTCCCCAAATTCCTGACTTGGCACATACGCCATACCAATCGGATGCGGACTGAATCTGCCACAGGTCTCTACATCCTTTCTTGTTGTTTCGCAATGATCCTGTCTGGAAGGACAGCCGCCTGTGCCCTGACAGTTTCCATTGCAGGAAGAGGCATTGCGGTTATTTGCATATTGCATCATGAGATTTGGCTGAGCAGGATATCTGCCGCCATTTCTGTTGCAGTTTCTATACTGTTCCAAATGAATATACCTCCTGAATTTGCATATTATTCATCTCTCTATACTTTATGGGGAAAATGTAAAAATGTGACATATTACAGGATGATTGAGACGAATACATATAAAAAGAGCAGTAAATCTGATAATTTTACTGCTCTTTTTATATGTATTAATTTAACAAATTTTCTATATTTCTTGCACCATACAATAACCGTCGTACTTCCATAATATCATCAATTACCACATAATAAATCACATAATTTCTTACATAGATCCGGTAATATGGATATTCACGTTTTTTTCTGGAATGATATGGTTCAAACGCTACCGGATTGTTTAATCTGGCTAATATTTCTGTTTCAACATCATTTATCAGTCGCATTGCCGCTTCTTCATTTTTTAAAACCTTCGAAATATAAGTCACTGTATCCAGCAAATCCTGTTCAAAAAGTGGCAAATATCTTAACTTGTAGATTTTATCTTGCATCCATCACACTCCTTGCTTTGCTAAATACTTCTTCGTGTGAAAGTCTTTTATCTGTCGCTTTTGCCTGTCTGTCAGCTTCATCAAGTTTCATTTCAACATTCTCTGTGAGATTAGCATACTCTTCCATACTTAAAACAACCATCGCCCCATATCCATTTTTCGTTAAATATACAGGCTTTCCACTATTCACAATTGTTTCAATTTCAGGGAACTTATTTCTAAGATCTGAAACCGGTCTAATCTGTATCATTTTTATCACTCCTTTTTATTTCATGCTTCTTGTCGTTAATATATTATCATTATTTTATCGTTATTCTGATATTATTGCAATATAGAATATATAAAATTCACATTGTATGGATTTAAAAATTGATAATACTATAGCATACTTCCCCCATATTCCCGCATATATTCATTATGTAAAAGCAAAATCAAAGGGGCTTCTATGATTAATCTGATCTGGGCTGCCATGATCTTAGTCGGTATTATCACCGCACTTCTGACCGGGCATATGGAAGATGTGAATGCAGGTATCATTGATGCCGGGAGTGACGCCGTTTCACTCTGCATCACCATGCTTGGAATTGTTACGATGTGGTGTGGAATCATGAAGATCGCAGAACGCACCGGTCTGATGAAGAAATGGTCATCGAAAATGTCCCCTGTCATGAGATTCTTATTTCCGAGACTTTCCCCGGAGCATCCGGCATATGAATATATGTGTACGAACATCATTGCAAATATTGTAGGGCTTGGGTGGGCTGCAACACCGCCGGCACTAAAGGCGATGCAGGAACTGGCTAAGGACAACAAGGGAAGCAAATCTGCCAGCCGTGAGATGTGCGTCTTCCTGATCCTGAATATTTCTTCGCTGCAACTGGTCCCGGTAAATATCATTGCCTATCGTGCAACCTATGGTTCTGAACATCCTACCGCCATTATCCTGCCCGGCATCATCGCAACGGTCTGCTCCACCGCCGTCGCCGTCCTGCTGGCTGTAATTATAAATAAGAGGGGAAAATGAATATGCTGACAACAATCTCAAACAGTATCATCCCGATGGTCATATTTGCTGTTGTGTTATACGGCTGTATTAAAAAGACGAATGTCTATGAAGATTTTATTGACGGAGCATTTGACGGAATGAAGATCGTAGTCGAATTAGTTCCAACATTGATCGGCCTATTTGTGGCTGTGCGAATCCTGAATGATTCCGGTGCCCTTGGCCTGATCACAACCGCTCTGAAGCCGATTGCTTCTCTCATACATACCCCGGATTGTGTGATCCCCGTCATTATAACGAAGCTGTTCTCCTCCGGGTCTGCCACCAGTCTGATGCTAAATATCTTTAACGACTATGGACCTGATTCCAGAGAAGGACTCACCGCTGCCATTATCCTTAGCTGTACGGAATCTTTATTCTATACGATGTCTGTATATCTGATGGCTGCCAAAGTCCGCAAATCCCGATATATCATCCCCTGCGCCCTGTTGTCTCTCGGTGCAGGGATCGTCGTAAGTATCCTGCTGGCAAATATGTTAGTATCCTAGGGCACCTGTTTTTCAAGTGCCCTTTTTCTTTTTATTCTAACATCCGCATCGCTTCTTCCATCACCTGAATCTTGTAGATCGTCTGCGCTACAAGATCTTCTCTGGCATTCACATCCGACTGGATTTCTCGCCGCTTCGTGTCCTGTAACTGATATCCGGTTCTGACTTCGTGAAGCTGCTCGCCTTTTGCAGCCAACTCGCGTTCAAGCCGTTCTGCATCTGCGCGTTCTTTTCGTATTCCGTCTGCCTTATTCTGATCGATCAGTCGCGCAAATACGTAACCGATCACAAAGCAGAGCACGATCGCAAGTATTGATGTAACCAGAAAACGAACCACATCTGTACCATTCATACGCTCTGACATTTGAATGTACGCCCGTGGCATCAGGAACAATTCCATGATACAGAATATGACAAATGGAACAATGGCGGCACGGATACCGGTTCGTATCCACTTGCTTCTGTGTCTTGGTACGATCTGCGCCTGATTGTTCCGGGCAGTCAGAAGCTCCAGTTTGTTCTTCCGTTCCATTGCCCATGCTTCATTTAAGCGTTCCAGTACATCCGGACTTTCTGCCAGCCGTTCCTTTGCCTGTTCATATTCCTGAATATCCTTTGAGGTACGGAGTTTATCCATATCCTGTTTCAGATTCTCAAGCACTACCCGGATCGTTTCCTCATAAAGCCGGTCATTCATTTTCCGGCTGCTTCTGGTGTATATCTTTGATCGTTCTATAACGAGGTCAACTGCCAGCTTCGCCCCATCCTCCCGGATCGGAGAGTCAGCATCCAGTTTATCAAGCAATCGTCCAAATGCATTTCCCCGGTTTGCTTTTCTGTATTCATCATAATCCTCACGCTGATACACTTCTCCGATCAGCGCGGCAATCCGGTAAGTGGCCAGTGCCTCCTGCAAATGAAAGGTCTTCTCACATTTTTCCGGTCGTACCAGATAGATCGAATAAATATTTTCTTCTCCCTCTCTTGCAATAATACGATGCAATTCATCTGCCAGTTCTTCATCTGACATATAATTACTGACCGGATAGCGGATCGTCTTATATTCCTTTTGTGATGCAGGCACAAGCCGTACCGATACCACGCCATCTGATAACTTTCCCTGCACATAGCCATGCGGTCCGGTCTCCCTGTTATTGTCCGGTTCCAATACACCCGGATAACAAATCCTGCCATTGTACATATTTTTATAGGAAGCTTCATGTCCTAATCCGATATAATCAAATCCTGCTTTCCGGATCGTCGGATAATCGATCGGTATCGCACCATGATTTCCGGCATGAGCCAGCAGAATATTTGTCATCTCATCATCCGCCGGTGTCAGTTCATCTAAAACTGCCATCTGCGCTCCGGCACTATAATAGCCGGCACAATAAAGTACCGCATTTTTTTTCGGAAACCGGATAACATCGATCATGGCAGTTGCATTTTCATGCTTTACTCCATATATTGCAGAGCCTGCCGGAACCGGATTCCGATACTCGCTGCAGCCTGCCACATAAATATTTGACCGGAAAGAATAGCCCGTAAGTGCACTATCTGATTTCATGTAATCATGATCTCCCTGACAATAAATGACCGCCGTTTTATCAAGCGGCAGAAATATCTCATCAATCCACGCAAGATCTTCTTCTGTTGCCGGATGGTCAAAGAGATCCCCTGTGATAAATACAAAATCAGCCTGTAATTTTCCTGCATCAGAAACAACCTGTTTCAAGGTCGTTATCCCGTCCTTTTCACAGGTCTGTCCGAACAGTAATTTGTCTGCTTTTCGTCCGATATTCACATCACTGATATGGATAAACTGAATTGCTCCCATCGAGATCTCCCGTCTTCTCACTTCATTTTCCTGTCAAATGTATATTTTTAACTTTATTTTCTAAAGTTTGTAAATATTTTTCCATAATTTTATTAAGTTTGACTTCTTATATACTATCATACCATATTTTTATGCCGGATACATCCTGTTTTTCGATACGGCTGATTGACTTTTGAAAAATGCTCTCGTATAATAATGAGTGTTTTTTTAATGAGAGCGTATGTCTATGCGTTTTTAGAATATATCAGGAGGAAATTATTATGCCTATTAAGTACGTGTTTGTCACAGGCGGTGTCGTATCCGGTCTTGGTAAAGGTATCACTGCTGCCTCCCTTGGTCGTCTGCTCAAAATGAGAGGCTACAAGGTTACCAGCCAGAAATTCGATCCATACATCAACATGGATCCGGGTACTATGAACCCGATCCAGCATGGTGAAGTATTCGTAACCGATGATGGTGCGGAGACTGATCTGGATCTTGGTCATTATGAGCGTTTTATCGATGAAAGTCTGAATAAGAATTCGAATGTTACGACCGGTAAGATCTACTGGAGTATCTTACAGAAAGAACGTCACGGCGACTTCGGCGGACACACCGTACAGGTAGTTCCACATATAACAAATGAAATCAAAGAGCGCTTCTATCGGAATCCGGATGCAAAGGATACCGAGGTTGCGATCATCGAAATTGGCGGTACAGTCGGCGATATCGAGAGCCAGCCTTTCTTAGAGGCGATCCGTCAGTTCACACATGATGTCGGACATGAGAATTGCATTATGATCCACGTTACTCTGATTCCTTATCTGAAAGCTTCCGGTGAATTAAAGACAAAGCCAACGCAGGCGAGTGTTAAGAACCTGCAGGGAATGGGTATCCAGCCGGATATTCTGGTCTGCCGTTCTGATTATCCACTGGATCAGGGCTTAAAGGATAAGATTGCATTATTCTGTAATGTACCTAGCCAGAATGTCATCCAGAATCTGGATGTTGATGTATTATATGAAGTTCCTCTCGCTATGGAGAAAGAGCATCTCGCTGATGTTGTATGCAAATGCTTACATATGGATTGTCCTGCTCCGGAACCACATGCATGGAAGGAATGGAATGATATGATCACTGCCTGGAAGAATCCGGAAAAAAAGGTTCGTGTTGCTCTCGTCGGCAAATATGTCTCACTGCATGATGCATACATTTCCGTTGTTGAATCCTTAAAGCATGCCGGTGTTGCAAACGATGCCGAGGTCGAGATCAAATGGGTAGATTCCGAACTTGTAACTCCTGAAAATGTGGAAGAAACACTGGGTGACGTCGATGGAATCCTTGTTCCGGGCGGTTTTGGTGACAGAGGTATCGAAGGCATGATCACCGCAATCCAGTATGCAAGAGAGAAAAAGGTTCCTTACCTTGGTCTGTGTCTCGGTATGCAGCTCACGATCGTTGAATTTGCAAGACATGTCCTTGGTTATGCAGATGCACACAGCTCAGAATTCAATCCAAACTCTTTCCATCAGGTTATTCATATCATGCCGAATCAGCATGATGTAACAGACCTCGGTGGAACATTAAGACTTGGTTCTTACCCATGTGTACTCAGCAAAGATTCCAAATCCTATGAGCTCTATGGCACAGAATACATCCATGAGCGTCACAGACATAGATATGAAGTCAACAATGACTACCGTAAGGCTTTAACAGATAATGGTATGGAACTGGTTGGTCTCTCTCCTGACGGTCACATCGTTGAGATGATCGAGATCCCGGATCATCCTTGGTTCATCGGAACTCAGGCGCATCCGGAATTCAAGTCCAGACCAAATAAAGCGCATCCGCTTTTCAAAGGCTTTGTTGCTGCGGCACTCGCTCACGAAGAGCAGTAGTTTATGCGAACACTTTACAACTGGTGTGTTTGCATAAATCTATGAAAAAAAGAAGATCGTCTTACCTATTATTACGCAAGTCGTTTGCACTCTATTTCAACGCAACGGTACTAAGCTCCTCGCCTTTGGCGACTCACTAAGAACCGGCGTTGAAACAGGCTTGCTTCATAATAGTAAGACGGTCTTCTCTTTTTATTCAAATTCTCAATATGCAAACACACCAGTTATAAAGTATTCGCTTTCGAATTATCTTGATTTATTCATAGATCTATAGTTTGAAACGCTTTCGTCACAAGCAACAAATTAAAAATACCATATAAAAGAAATGAGACATCTATATTTTATGTAGCAGACCTATTCGAACGCCGGTTCTTAGTGAACTGCCATAGGCAGTGAGGTTAGAACCGCTGCGTGAGAATAGAACGAAAGTGTTCTGCGTAATAAAGATATAGATGTCTCATGCTTATATGGTATTTTTATTTATACATCATGGCTTCAGCGCGCGGGTTGCGTTGATGATCGCGAGGAAGGCAACACCGACATCGGCGAATACCGCTGCCCACATATTTGCAAAACCAAGGGCACCGAGTACCATAACAATGATCTTGACAGCAAGTGCAAACACAATGTTCTGCTGCACGATACGAACCGTCTTTCTGGCAATTGCATATGCTACGGCAATCTTGCCCGGATCATCATCGATCAAAACGATGTCTGCTGCTTCAATCGCAGCATCCTGACCCATAGCTCCCATTGCGATACCGACATCGGCACGCATTAAAACAGGCGCATCATTGATTCCGTCACCGGTGAAGATCAATGTACTGTCTTCATCCTTCTCGCGGAGAAGCTGTTCTACTTTATCTACCTTATCACCCGGCATCAGCTCTGCACATACAGTATCAATGCCAAGCTCTTTTGCTACACTGTCAGCAACCTCTTTCTTATCTCCGGTCAGCATAACAACATTATCAATTCCACATTTCTTGATTGATGCGATCGCATCCTTAACGCCATCCTTGATCTCATCAGCGATCGTGATACATCCCTTATATGCACCATTTTCCGCTACGAAAAGGACTGTTCCAACCTTGGATGGCTGTTTTGCTCCTGCCATGGATATCTTTCTGGAATCCAGAAGCTTCTTATTTCCGACTAACACTTCTTTTCCATCTTTTAAGACCTTGATACCCATTCCGGAAATTTCCTCATATCCATCGAGGCGGTCGATCTGTACCGTTCCCTTATATGCAGCCTTGATTGATGCTGCGATCGGATGGTTGGAGTAATATTCGCCATATGCTGCAAGCTCCAGAAGATCATCCTCACTGATTCCATTTGCGCATGTCTCTACAACCTTGAATACACCCTTTGTCAGAGTTCCGGTCTTATCAAATACGGCAATCTTTGCTTTACCCAGAAGTTCCAGATAGTTACTTCCTTTTACAAGGATACCTGCCTTGGATGCTCCGCCGATTCCACTGAAGAAACTAAGTGGAATGGAGATGACCAATGCACATGGACAGGATACTACCAGAAAGATCAGTGCACGGTGGAACCATTTACCAAATTCACCTACAAAGATCGGCGGAATGATCGCTACTGCAAGTGCAAGGAAACATACGATCGGTGTATAGTATTTTGCAAATCTGGTAATGAACTGCTCGTACTGTGCTTTTCTCGTACTTGCATTTTCCACCAGTTCCAAAATCTTCGATACGGTCGAATCGTCAAATTCCTTTGATACCTTGACACGGATCACACCGTTCTGGTTAATCACGCCACTTAACACTTCGTCACCAACAGACAGCTTTCTAGGTACGGATTCACCGGTAAGCGCTGCTGTATCTACAAATGTTTCACCTTCGATAACAGTACCATCGAGAGGAACTTTTTCACCCGGCTGCACGATGATGATATCACCGATCGCAACTGTCTCCGGTTCTACCTGAACGATCTGTCCATCTTTTTCAATATTTGCATATTCCGGCATAATGTTCATCAAATCTGTGATACTGGCTCTTGATCTGTTGACTGCATATTTCTGGAACCATTCTCCGACCTGATAGAACAGCATAACGGCTGCCGCCTCGCCAAATTCTCCGGTTCCGTATGCGCCTACAGTTGCAACTGCCATCAGGAAGTTTTCGTCAAATACATGACCCTTGCTGATATTTTTGATCGCCTTTAAAAGGACATCATATCCTGCCATCAGATATGGTACTGCGAACATCACAGCCTTTACAACTGTATCCCACACTCCATTCAAATGGATGAGCTTCTCTGCAATCTCGCATACGATAAATACCACCAGTGCAACGATGATTCGAATTAACATCTTTTTCTGCTTCTTACTCATAATCCATCACCTTTTTTCTGCTATCTGCGATAATTTTCTTATTTTATCTTCTCTTTCAGCTTATGTAAATCTGTAACGTATTAATGTTCAGATCTGCATTTTTCTAATATTCGATCGCAGCTTCCTCATCAATGCTCTTGATGATCTTTTCTGCCTGCTTTAAGATCTCGTCTAATTTGTCTTCATCTGCGTCTAATGTAAGTTTCTGTGCCATAAAGCTGATAGATGCGCTGTTAACACCCGGTAACTTGCTGATCTGCTCCTCCATCTTTGCTGCACAATTTGCGCAATCTACATCACTTAAATTATATCTCTTCTTCATAATATCCACCTTTAACCTTTCTTATTATTCAAATATATGCTCAAGTCCCATTCGCATGATCACTGCTACATGGTCATCGGCAAGCTCATAAAACATATTCTTTCCGGCTCTGCGGTTCTTGATCAGCTTCGCCTGTTTTAACACTCTTAATTGATGAGAAATGGCAGATGCATTCATTCCAAGCTCTTCTGCGATGTCACCAACACTTTTTTCGTGATCCAGGAGTGTGTATAAGATCTGAATCCTTGTAGAATCGCCAAATACCTTAAACAACTCGGCCAGATCATACAGATTCTCTTCGTCCGGCATCATCTCATTAATCTCAGCGGTAATCTCAGCTATGTCGTTCTCTTTGCATTCACATGCTTCCCTGCTGTCCGTATTCATTCTGTCCCTCCTCTCGTTGTTTTTATTGAACATCTGAATATCTGTTCATATGTTGTTTTTAATATAACATTATGTTTGCACCCTGTCAACTGATTTTTATATTTGCTTCAAATAAATTTTTGTCACCAGATTCATTATGTTATATTTTTTCATTTTATACCTTCATTCTGTGTGTACATTTTCCCTTATAATGGCAGTATATTTTTTTCATGTTCGCACAAACTAGAGATATGGAACCATTAATTTTGCGACGCCTTGCCAAAAACTAATGTCCAAATAATTAGAAATCAGAGAGGAATGCCATGAAAGTATTTAATGTTATTTGTCTTACTCTTGTGATCGTTGGGGCGATCGTTTGGGGTATCATCGGAATCTTTAATTTTAATCTTGTAGATGCTTTATTCGGAACCGGCTCCGCCTTTTCCAGAATCATCTACACACTCGTTGGTATCGCCGGACTGTACCTGATCTCCTTCTACGGTCTGATCTGCAACGAGGACTAGCCGAACGAAAAATACACCATTTACCTTTACGGGATTATCCAATTTCTGCTATTGATATCTCCACTATGATAAACTCGCTCGCTTCCTATTCGATGCATATGTCTGATTCGTAAATACTCCTGTGCCAACTCGCCTTCGGCTCAAACAGGCGCTCGTATTTACTGACAATATGCATCTCATAACGAAACTCTCGCGAACGTTTTTCATAGTGGAAACACCAACACCCGAAACTGGATAAATCCCTGTATATCGAATGGTGTATTTTTCTGTTCATCATCTTAGCTTTTTATTGTTTCTGCGGGGGGATTTTTTCTGCTGTAATCATTCCTGCTATACACAGTCCGCTCACTTTTTAAACTCGTAAACATTTGCGAACATTTTTTCACTCATTTACATATAACGACAAAACGCCCACCAAATAAATGCTATCTGGTATCTGATAGAATTATTTTGGTAGGCGTTCTAAAAAGAAATATCAGCTATCGTCATTCCGCAGTTTTATTTTTGTTGATTCTTAAGGATTCTCTGCGTTTTAATATCTGCCTGAAAAGACATTTGTGGAGTTTTCGTTATGAGATGTACATTGTCAGCGAATGCGAGTGCTTGTTTGAGTCCGAAGGACGAGTTAGCACAAGAGCATGAGCGAATCAAGTAAGCTACACTAACCTCAAACTTCGTTATCACTCGTTTTCGCTAAGTGTACTTACATGGCACGCACTAACCTCAGACTTCGCGATATCGCTCGTCTTCACTAAGTGCTCCGCACAGACATGTGCAATGAATAGAAACCGCAGCAAGTCATTTATAATAGGGTAGGTACCAGATCAGATTCATTTGGCGGGCATTTTGCCATAGTTAAAATAAAAATTCTTCGACAACGCAGCGGATCAGGCAGTAGAGGATGACCACGATCATAAGCGGGGTAAGCAGTCGAAGCTTTTTGCCATTTTTATCGTACCGATTAAAAGATTCCGTGAATACAGCGGCGAAACTCTCCTTTCTGCCATTTATAACTGCAAGCAGATAAATAATTCCTGCTGATATTACAGTGCCAACCAGTGCCATAGGTATATATGCCCGGATCGTGCTGAGCAGCATCGTCTGTGTTACTTCTGTATTTTCTGCCTGATCTTTTAACGCCGGAATGATATTTGCAATATGCTTTATAACAACAGAAAAACCATTGATCAGAAAATGCATGATCATTGTTGGAATAATGCTTCCGGTTGCTTCTACAACAAATCCAAAGATCAGACCGATCACAACCGCATATGCCATCTGATTAAAATTCATATGCATCAGTCCAAATAAAATGCCTGACATTAATATGGCCTTTAATCTGCCGGCTTCATGAAAGCTTCCGAACATGACACCACGATACGCCAGTTCTTCTATCACACACGGCAAAAATGCCATGAAAAAAAGCGAAGTCCCAAGTGTATTATGATCAACCAGTGCTGAAGCTGCATTGCTGATCTCATTTCGCACAAATAACATTGAGATTGCATTTAACAATGTAATAAGTGGCTCCATAAACAGAACCAGCGGTGGAAGCAGCAGGAGTGTCAACGGATGAAATTTCCGAAACCAGATGATATCCTTTACATGCTTTCTCATGATGAACAGATATAACACTGTTGGTACAAATATCAGGCTCTGACTGAATAATATGTTTTGTTTTATCGTGATGCCGGAAAACAGATCTGTAAATAACGCCAGCACCGTTACGACCTCGTAAACTGCGATCAATGCTGTAAACAAACATTCAGCTCCAAAAATTTTCTTTCTTGTCTCCATATACCCTCTTATAATAATGTGGCAGATATCATTCATACATCTGCCACACCATCATTTTATAATCTTTATTTATACAACTGCTACTGCTTCGATCTCAATCAGTACGTCTTTTGGAAGTCTTGCAACTTCTACACAAGAACGTGCAGGGAAATCTTTGTTGAAATATTCTTTGTAAATATCGTTGATAATTGAGAACTGGTTCATATCCTTAATAAATACTGTAGTCTTTACAACCTTGTCACAGGATGAACCGGATGCCTCGATCAGATTCTTCAGATTTGAGATTGCCTGTTTTGCCTGAACTGTGATATCTCCTTCTACTAACTGATTCGTTGCAGGATCGATCGGAACCATTCCTGATGTAAATAAAAATCCGTTAGCAACGATTGCCTGTGAATATGGTCCGATTGCCTGTGGTGCTTTCTCTGTGCTGATTATCTTCTTATCCATTTTTATATCCTCCTGAAATTTAATGCCTACATCTCCATAATAATCTCTCTTGCCAGACTCTCCGGTATGGCTTTTGCGTACTGGTCACCATCAAATACCTCGATCGCGCCGATTCCATGCTGTAAAACGAAACGCAAATGTCCGTCTCTGACCTTCTTATCGGTATACAGCTTCTTAACCAGAGCGTCACGGTCAATATAATCCGGAATCTCCGTTGGAAGATCTGCCTGCTTCAACATGGCAACCATAGCTGCTTCATCCTCTGCTGTACAGTAGCCAAAATATTCTGCCATCTTCACCTCTGCAACCAGACCGATCGCAACGGCTTCTCCATGCAGCAGCTTATAATCACTGACTGTCTCGATGGCTCTTCCAACCGTATGTCCAAGGTTCAAAACCTCACGCAAACCGCTTTCCCGCTCGTCCTTCATAACGACCTGATATTTGATCTCGCAGTTCTTCTCCGCGATATGTCTGCATACCTCGTCCTTTACTGCAAGCACATCTTTGATATGCTCTGACAGATAATCGAAGAATTCCCTGTCTGCAAGGCAGGCATGCTTGATCGTCTCTGCAAGACCTGAAGATAACTGTCGCTGTGGAAGTGTCTTCCATGTTGCGATATCCAGATATACCTTCTGCGGCTGATTAAACAGTCCGATCAGATTGGTTGCAAGCGGTGTATCGACCGCTGTCTTTCCTCCCACGGATGCATCCGCGGCCGCAAGTAACGTCGTTGCATAATTGATAAATGGAATTCCTCTGCCATAGGTTCCGGCTACAAATCCTGCAAGATCTGTCACCACACCACCGCCAACGGCGATAATGCAGCAATCTCTCCGATATCCCTTTGCAAGCATGGTATCTTCTACATACTCCTTTGTCGCTCTGGTCTTGCTCAGTTCTCCTGCCGGAAAACTGATAAGATCTGCCTTGTATCCTGCTTCTTCAAGCATCTTATAAATCTTGTCCGCATACAGCTCTTTTACATTGCTGTCTGTAACTACTACAAATTTAGATATTTTTCCAACCAGACCGGCCTTCAGATCATCAATCAGCTTCTGTTCCAGCTCATATCCGATTTCAATCTCATAGCTGTCATCTACTACTTTTTTTAATTCAACCTTGAAATTACTCATATTCATCCTTTCATTTCCTGGTACTTTTCAGCCATATAACATGCACAGCTGTCTTTTTGTTTCTCCTGAACATTCCTTCTCATCTATGAATACATTATTTGATGATAATGTTCTTCTCTGTGATCCGGATCTTACCCTCTTTTAACAGATGTCCGACCGCACGCTTAAATGCATTCTTGCTGAGTCCGAACTCTTTCTCGATCACTTCTTTATCTGCCTTGTCATTAAATGGTAAGGTTCCTCCATAGCTTTCGATGATATTGTATACCATCTCGCTGTCATTGTTGATCTGTTCACGGATCGGCTTCTGTAAACTCAGATTGAGTTTGCCGTCTTCTCTGACATTTGCCACACGGGCTTCTACCGTCTCACCCACATTGATCCGGGAATGGATCTCCTTCATCGGGATCAGGGCTGAATAACGATTATCAACCGCAACAAAGGCTCCCAGATTCTGATTAAATTCAAATACCGTTCCACTTACGGAATCCCCTGCCTTATATGGGGACTGTGTCTCCAGATAGGCATATACCTTCATGCTGACGCACAAACGCTTGGAACGATCCTCATACATCCGGACCAGATACGACTGACCTTCCCTTACCTTGCTTGTCTGCTCTTTAAAAGGAAGCAGGATATCTTTTTCCAGTCCCCAGTCCATAAATGCACCGATGCCTGTCACATTGACACATTTTAATACTGCAAGTTCTCCCATCGTTATGATCGGATGATTTGTTGTTGCGATCAGACGATCTGCGGAATCACGATAGATAAATACATCTAACTGATCTCCCATTCTTGTTCCCGCAGGTACCTGTTTCTTCGGAAGCAGAACTTCCTCGTCATCGTATTTTTTCTCGGCAAGGTAAATGCCGAAATCTTTCTCTTTTACAACCTCTAAATGGTTCCATTCGCCAATCTTGATCATGCTGTCTGTCTCCCCGTTCTCTTTGTTTTAAATTCTACTATACATCTGGTCTGATCTTCTTCATCTGCAAATACAAACTGTATCAGATCATCTCTTTCTGCTTTCTTTATTACGATACATTCATCTTTTACAAACTGCCGCTTATACTCGCTTCTGATCTGACAGATCATGTCATCCGAATCGATATATTCCAACGCCAGCGCAATATATGCTTCATTATTCATGTGGTTATTCGAATCAATCTGATAAGGCAGAACAACCCTTCTGTCTGTCTCTTCCATGCCTTCGATCAGCCGGATCTTTCTCGGAGCATATTCCATCGGAAGCTTTTCTGCAAGAGGATATGCTGCTCCTACTTCAGGCTCAATTCTTACAGGACGAAGCGTATCAGTATCAATATAACTCCACTGGGAAGCTGCCTGTACAATATTCGCTCCATTCTCATCCCGAATAACTATATTACGATATCCCATGGAACCTTTAAAATCATATGCCCAGGTTCCAACCCTGATCTTCTCCTGTAATACCGGATACCGCTCCACATCAATCTGCCATGAGATCAGAAACCATGCCCGATTATGGTCCTTCAGATATTCAATTCCAATTCCTGCCTGCTCTGAATCGAAGATCGCACAATCCTGAAAGTAATTTGCTATCGTTGCCGCATTTGCTTCCTGTCTTCCATGCGTTTCGCTGTATCTTACGATCGCATCAAAACTGTACATATGTATTCTCCATTTCCTATTATAATGTCATCTCCATAAGTGCTCCCATTATACAACAGCCGGGCTATTATTTCTACCTGGATTTTCTATTTCCATTGATTTTTATTCTCAAATTTTTCGTGTTCATTGCGTATAAATAACTTTTTGTAATTTTTTTAAAAAAGTGCTTGCTTTTTTCAAACTGTTATAATATAATATCATCTGTTGACAGCAATGGGCTATCGCCAAATGGTAAGGCACTGGACTCTGACTCCAGCATTTTCAAGGTTCGAATCCTTGTAGCCCAGCTCTTAAGAACCAGATGTGATCTGGTTCTTTTTTTGTGCAATCAACCATCATGCAGAAATTGTGCTTGCAACGCAAGAGCACAAATTTCTATATGATGGTCAATGTTCATCGAGTCGTTAGACGAGAGGAACCTGATTGCACAAAATTGTTTTCAATTTGACGACCGCTAATCATCGAGTCGTTAGACGAGAGGAACCTGATTGCACAAGAAAGGGAAAGGGACCGCCATCTTACAGGCAGTCCCTTGTATTTATGAATATTTTTTTGTGAAAAAAACAACGACTTAAATTTCGGATGTCTTAGGAGCTATCTTCTCTCCTTTTCTTATTGTAACAAAATTGTAACACATTTTTAATTTTTGCGCAATGTCTATTTTTACTAATTTATCGGAAATTTATTTTACTTTTATGTATGAATCCTCTAATGCTTTCAAATATATTGTATATTTCATTTTATATTTTCTATTCTGCATCCGGCAGTCCCAAAAGCTGCAATGCATTTTCTCCAAGGATCTTTTTCTTGTCTTCATCTGATAACGGAAGTGCCTGTATGTCCTTTATGGCCCGCTTCTGATCTGTCCACGGACTGTCTGTTCCAAATACGATCCGATCTGCTCCATGTGCTCTGACCAGTTTCAGGAACATCTCCTCCGATGCCAGCTTCCAACGATGTTCAGCACCCGAAAGCCATGCAATCTCTCCATAGGAAAATGCTGTATCCATATATACATTTCTTCCGCACAGCTTCGCAAGTACCTCGTCCCAGAGATTCCAGCCACCCATATGTGCAAGAACGAGCCGCTCCGGCTGAACTTCATCTAATACTTCGCACACCATGTCCGGTGTACAATGTGTTACAGAGGGAAGTCCGATATCTACTCCGGCATGAACCACAACGACCAGACCAAGCTCTGTTGCGTAACTGATGATCCGTTTATAACGGATATCATTGAACATGGCATCCTGATAATCCGGATGCAGCTTAATTCCCTTTAATCCGGCAGACTTGATACCATTTAAAATCTCTTTATAGTTATCATTTCCGGGATGGATTCCGCCAAATGACCAGACCCCACTGCCCGTAAACTGGGCTGTTACTGTCTTTGCCACGGTATTGATCCGCTCCACCTGATGAGGTGCGGTTACAACAGGAAGGACAACAGAGATATCAACGCCGCTTTGCGCCATTGAATGTTGCAAGCCTGCAAGTGTACCATCTGATGCCGGCTTTGTCTTTGATCTACTTACTAACAGTTCAAGTGTCTTTGAAGCTATTTTATCCGGATATGTGTGAGTATGAAAATCTACGATCATCTTTTTATTCCTTTTCTTATCTTCTCCCTGCCACCCTGTATTTAGGGTAACACCCACGTTTTCATTTGACAATATTAAATTTTTCAGAAAATTATTAATTTCTTTCGCACTTTTCTATATAAAATGCCAAATTATATCGCCTGCCGGTTCCATGTTACACCGCATTTCACCGATATATGTAAATATTAAATCTTTTCTATCATATTGAAAATCCGGTCATTTTAGAGTATCTTAGTTGAGAATAAACTAGAAACAGAAAGGGCTGCTCCGGCAGTTTTATACATTATGGCTGGAAAAACAAAAAAGAAACTGACCGTTACACAGATGCGGTCTGTCATAAAATTCCTGATCGGTGTCAACATCGTCCTGCTCATCGCCGTTATCGTTCTGTCCGTCCTGTTGGCGGTCAGTCGGTCAAAAAGCAGCAAAGATGCTGTCTCGATCATAAAACCGGACGGAAAATACACAGTCTGTCTGGATCCGGGACATGGCGGTTCCGACATCGGGGCAACCGGAATTAATAATATTCATGAAAAAGACGGGAATCTGAAGCTTTCCTTAAAGGTTGCAAAACTATTAAAGAAAAACGGAGTAAAAGTTGTCATGACGCGTGATGATGATTCTACCGTTTCTTCCGAAGAACGTGCTACGATTGCAAATGACTGCGACGCAGATCTCTATCTGGCACTCCACAGGAACTACGCAGCAAATCCTGAGGCCTGTGGTGTAGAAGCATGGATCTACAGCTCCGGTTCCGAAAAGAACCATGCGATCGCAGAAACCATCCTGTCCAATCTGGAAAAGGTCGGAATCTCCGATAACCGTGGTGTCCGTACCGGAACACAGTTTGACAGTGACAACGATTACATCGTTATCAAACAGACAAATATGACAAGTCTGATCATCGAGATGGGCTTTATCAGCAACGAAAAAGACGTAGAGCTCTACGATGATAACATGGACGATTACGCCGCCGCCATCGCTAACGGCATTATCGAATGGCTCAACGAATATCAATAAAACAATATGTATATAAATGCCGGTATAAACGGTCTGTCTGCCGGTACTATGAAACATCCATAGAGAAGCCGACTGATTTTCATACAATTTTGTGCTATGTCGGAGCTGCAAACGACTTTATCGCAGCGGAGACATGTGCATATAAAATTGTATGAAAGAAGGTAGGCAAACGTGATGTTCATAGTACCGGCAGACAGACCGTTCATACCGGCATTTTATCTATTAATTATTTTATTGTTATGGTTGTTACCGACCGAATATCAGAAACAGAACTTCCGATATAGATCGTATAACTTCCTGCTATGACCTTCCACGCATCCGTCTTCTCATCAAAATGACGGAATGCATCGGCTGTCAATTCAAATTCCGCATACTTTGTTTCTCCCGGTGCAAGTGATAACTTGCAGAAGCCCTTCAACTCCTTCACAGGATTCTCCGGACTTACTTCCGTTTCTCCGACATACAGCTCTACCGTCTCTTTTCCGGCAAGCTTTCCGGTATTTGTTACCGGGATCTGTACCTTGAATGTCTGACCATCCGGCTCTTTTACCTGCATATCTCCATAGGAAAATGTCGTATAAGATAATCCATGGCCAAATGGGAACTGTACCGGGATCTGATATTTGTCATAATACCGATATCCGACAAATACACCTTCTCTGTATGTTTCCGTCAATTTTGCATTCATTCTTTCATGTTCTTCTTCCGTTAAGGTTCTTCCGGGGAAATCTCCAAAAACCATCGCCGGTACCTGATCAAGAGATTTCGGCATGGTCATCACAAGTTTACCGGATGGATTTACTTCACCAAATAGGATTTCACCGAGTGCTCTGCCACCTTCCATTCCTGCATAACTCATCCATACAATCGACTTTGCATCATCAATCCATGCGCTCATATCAACCGGATTACCTGCCATCATGACAATGACCATATTCGGATTCACTTTTAAGAGCTCCGTGATCAGTTCATCCTGATGATATGGAAGCTTCAGATCCGGTCTGTCGTATCCTTCTTCATCTGTATCATGATTTAAACCGCCAACAAAGATCACATCATCATATTCTGAAGCAAGTGCAACCGCCTCTTCACGAAGTGCCTTCTGGATCTTCCGTCCTTCCGGATCATTTCCTTCATAAGCCCCCTGCTCCGATGCCAGTTCATCCAGACTTACCTCCTGCCAGTTCAGTACCTGCTGTCTGTTCTTATCCGGCACATAATAACCTTCTGCATATGTCACTTCGCAGTTACCGCCAAGCTCCATCTTAATACCAAGCAGTGGATTGATCTCATAAAGTGCCGCAATCTCCGCACTTCCGCCACCATTTGAATGAAGCTTTGCTGCATTATGTCCGATCACCAGAAGCCGATGTGTCTTCTCAGGTGCAAGCGGCAGTCTCTGTTCTTCATTCTTTAACAGTACAATTGATTCTCTGGCTGTCTCTAACACTGCATCCTGATGTGCTGAAGTATCATAACTTCCTTTCTTCCGGCTCCAGTCACGAACCGCATAGACAGCCGGCTTCTGTTCCATGCAGCCAGCGGATATAGCCGTCTGTTCATTGTCCCCACTTTCGACTTCTACAATATCTATCATCTTGACACGAAGCATGAATCGGAGAATACTCTTTACCTTTTCATCAATTCTTTCCTCTTCGATCTCGCCATGCCTTACCGCATTTAACAATGGATCTGCCATGCAGTATTCATCGAAGTTTGCATAGATTGACATCTCTACATCGATCGGGCTTTCTGCTGCGGCCTTTGTATCGTGGATGCCACCCCAATCCGAAACGATCAGGCCGTCATAATTCCATTCTTTCCGCAGTATCTCACCGAGCAGTTCATTATTTTCACAGCAATGAACCCCACGGAACAGATTATAAGCACCCATAATAGATCTTACCTTTGCTTTCTTTACTGCTGCTTCAAATGCAGGCAAGTATATCTCACGGAGCGTTCGTTCATCGATCTCGACATTCACCCAGTTCCGCTCTGTTTCCTGATTATTAACAGCAAAATGTTTCACACAGGCACCCACGTCAGAACTCTCGATCCCTTCGATCACCGGAACCGCCATCTCTGATATCAGATAAGGATCTTCGCTGAAATATTCAAAATTTCTTCCGCAAAGTGGCGTCCGCATAACATTGACACCCGGCGCAAGTATGATATCCTTGCCACGTCCTCTGGCTTCTTCACCAAGTACCGTTCCTGATTTTCCTGCCAGTTCCCGGTTCCAGGTTGCGGCGATCGCACTGTTACTCGGACAATATGTAACTCCATCATCATTATGTCCGGCTCTGCCCCAGTTATCATTAAAGAATTCGAACCGCACCCCTGTCGGGCCGTCCGACATCACGATTGGGGGGATTCCAAGTCTTTCTACTGCCCCGGTGCGGAACAGACCCGCACCATGGATCATCTTTATTTTCTCTTCTAATGTCAGTTCATTTACTAACTGATCGATCTTTCTTTCATAATCTTTGTGAAACATCGTATTTTTCCTTTCTGTCCAGATATTTACAACCCTTATCTGCAAACGATACGGTTGCTGCAGGCTGTATGAACCGTTGTGTCGGCTTTCACTTCAAGTTCCGTCCCTCTGCCTGCTCAAATGCTTTATTTATAGCATCTATTCTATTCTGATTTTAATCCCTCCCCGATGCAATCGTCAATGCAAATCATTCCACACTGAAACTTTCTTTAAAAAATGATACCATCTTATTCCAGCTTTTCGCTCTTGCCTTCCGGCAACCCTCCGGATATTTGGCTTCCATTGTCATAAAGTGTGCCAACATCCGGTTCATCTTCTCTTCTCCACCAATTCCCGACAACGCTTTCTCCGGCATCGTCAGACAATGACCTGCTTCCGGATAAATCACACATTCGTATCTGTAAGGGAAATGAACCTCTTCTAACTTTCTCATGATTCTTGGAAATGCTTCATCCGACGGCCATGTATCATCATATTCCGGTGCAAGCAACAACACATCGCCCTGTATATTTTCCACCTTGATACGGCTGGCATCCGTACGGTCTTTAAAACATTCATTATAGTAAAAACGGTTCATCGCTTTCGATCCGTAATTCGGATTCTTTTTCCATGCCCGTAAGGTCGAACCTAAATGAGACAATGCCTCTGCTTGCTCATATGGTATATCTTTCCCATGATAACTGAAATATGATTTATGCTGTCTGACTACCATATGTTTGCAGCCCTCAACTACAAAATCAAATCCGGATACCGATACCACACAGGAAATATCCGGGAGCATAGACGCACACAATAACGTATATGCCGCCCCAAGAGATAAGCCTGTCATTCCGATGCCGGTAATCTCGACCGGACAGTTATTCTTTAACCAATGAACCGCCCGCTCTGCATAATCAACCGGAATAAATACCGTATCCTTTGAAAGCGGCGGCCACAGATAGAATCCAACCGATAACACACTAAATCCTTCCTCTGCGAGAAGCTTCGCGCGTGCTTCTACAAAATCCCGTTTCTCTGCACTTCCACCGACAAATATAACTGCTTTATCTGCATACTTTGTTCCCGGAAAAAAGGTTCCAAGAAATCCTTCCTTTTCTAATGTACACTGTAAATTCTGCTGTGCTTCCATGTATGTATCTCTCCCTTTCATGTTAGTTTAAACTAACAAAAGTATATCACATTAACACTAAAATACTATAGTTTTTTATAAATCTAATTAATGTTTACATAAATAAAAGGACATTCCTTGATGTCCTTTTAAAATCATCTTATATACTATTTCCAAGCAACTTCTTTCCTCAAATTTCATACTATATATGTCTATATATTTTAATATTCTTTATTCCTTTCATACTCGCAATTAGTTACATATTTATATGTAAATCCTGATACTTCATTTACACTTTTTTCATATGTAACCTTTATATTATTTGAACTAATAGTCATGGTTATATAATCATCTATCTTTATAGTACCTAGATCCTTAACTTGCTTATTAAATGAAAATTTATATTTATCTGTATGTAACATACTGGTAATTGTTGAATAATTCGTATATATGTATATTGTTCCCTCGCCCTGCAATTTTACAGTTCCATCATTCTGTGGTACACATCTTATCTGAATTGATCCATTACTATAATGAATATTACCGAAATGATGGCTATAACCATTATCGTTGCTTTTTTATTATATTTTTTCTGTTTTCACCACATTTCGGACAATATACAGCATTATCCATTACTTCTGCACCACATTTTTTACATATCACTTTTATTTCACCTCCGAATCAATCTGCTCTGTATCGTCTTCCAATGTTATATCTTCAATTTTAATCTCATAGTTTTCAGCTAACGCTTTTATTATCTTGTCCAACTGATCTGTTAAACCAGCATAGTCTATATTTAACTGTGTATAGTCTGAGCTAAATGTATATCGATTAATACTACTGTTAATAAATTAGCAACTAGAAGTGGCTTAACCCAAAGTACTGTTGAAAATATAATGTCTGGCAAAACAAAAAATCCTAAACTAAAAACTCTCCATAGACTAGCGATAGGTCTTGATATGACTGTTTCTGAATTATTAGATTTTCCTGAAATGAATAACACAGCGTTTGAAGATGAATAAATATAATAGCGAGGCAGTACATTTTATATATAAAAACATACTGCCTCGCTATTATATTTTTTATTCTCTATTCTCTGCTCCACACATAGCAGTATGCCTGTGTTCTTGCTGCAAATTTTGCTTTCTTAAGAAGTTCTCTGACTTCTGCCTTTGTATACCAGCCGGCTTCGATCTCTTCTAATGTAGAAGTACTCTTATGGAACTCTCCCCGTGCCTTTCCAACAACGCAGACATTTGTTTCATTTGAAAAACCAACCGCACTGTAGCTGGTTCCGATGAAATCATCGATCTCATATAATTCCAGCCCTGTCTCCTCACGAAGCTCACGCTTCGCACTCTCCTGCGGTGTCTCACCCGGATCGATCAGACCTGCCGGGAAGTTATATACCCATTCTCCCGGAGCAAGACGGAATTCCTTATCGATCAGTATCTTCTCGCCGGTCTCATCCGTAGCAATGATCACAACTGCATCTGCCATTTTGCCATGCAGTCCTTCAAAATCCGTAATGTCACCATTCCGGCTGATCATCTCATATACCTTCTCCTGATGATCCACTGTCTCATATGTTATATCATAGCGGGTAATAAATTTACCTTCGCATTTCTTTTCTACTTTTTTGAATTGCATTTTCAAATAACACCTTTCGAGTACTAATATTATAAACCGAAGCCGGCATAACAAGATCCATATGATCCGTAACAGAAACGCTTATGTCTTTCCTTTAAGAAACCTCAACATCAAACCGGAATTTTGTATAAGCAGGATTCAGATAACTCATGGTAAACTCTACAATATTATAATCTGCATCCGCACCCTGATAATTGATCTTATAAATCGCAGTTCCACGTTCCACCTGCAGCAGCTCTGCGAGCCGTTCATTTGCCTCACATATGACCAGCTTCTGTCCAAAATGGCATGGCATATGTCCTTTTGCTTCCATATAATCATATAAAGACACTTTGGCGAAATCAAACTCATCCAGATCATCAAAATATTTTGCCGGTACATATGTATATTCCACTGCAAATGGTATATCACCCTCTGATCGTACCCGGTAAATTCCATATATCATCTCATCATCCGAAATTCCAAGCTTATATCCCAGATATTTACTTCCTGTGATCTCACCGGTCCCGAGAAGGCGGTTTTTTACCTCCATTCCACCCTTACGGAGCGTCGCTGTGATGCCGGTATTTCCTGCTTCATTTGAATTATCCAGATCGATCTTTTTCTTATCTCTTTGTGCAACATACGTTCCGGAGCCCGGTTTACAAACCAGATATCCTTCTTCTACAAGCTTACTAACCGCACGTTTTACGGTCATACGGTTCACACCATAAGCTTCCGCCATTTTTCTCTCACTTGGTATTGCTTCACCCGGCAGATATTTTTTTTCATCTATTTTCTTGATAATAGAATCCTGTAATTGAATATATAATGGCATTCTATAATCCATGGAGCACCTCCTCCATCTTTTGCTTAATGACAGGATCTTCTTTTTCAAATGCGACCCATTCTTTATTGATCACCGATTGCAGATATTCCATAACCTCACCTTTCTCGTCATATGTGATTCCCTCTTTTTTTACAAGAGCAGTCAGCTTGTCAACATTCAAGGCTTTGGCTTCATTTTCATCAGCATATACAATTCCGACTGTTAATTCCTGTTTTTTGGGAATATGATGATATTCCTGAATCAAAATATCAAATAACGAATTATCTTCCAGATCAAACCGCATCAGCTTAGGAGCCTTGCTTTCCGGTATATATGAATATTCTATGGTGATCGGAACAGCCCTGTCTTCTTCTACGACCATACGGATACGGGTAATTTTGAATAACGGAGTTCCTAACGGAAGCTTAATACTTTTATTCAGTTCCTTATCTACTTCCACACGCTCAAACGCCAACAGTCTGCTTCTTGTTTGTGCCCCCATCTTTTCCAGCTTTTCACTGAATGATCGAATTCGGTCAAGATTGGATATCATTCTTCTGTGGGCTATGTAGTTGCCGCTCCGTTCCCTGCATTCTATGATCCCTTCATCCTCTAATAATTTATATGCAGATCTGACGGTAGCTCTCTGTACCCCAAACTGTTCAGCCAGATCCCGTTCAGATGGGAGTTTATCTCCTTCTTTCAGTTTATTTTTCATAAAGTAAAATTTTAATTCATACGCAATAAACTCATCTTTATTCATCAATTTCATGGCAAACTCCCTCCTGTACTCTATTAAGTATAGCAACTTTTCCAAACGCAAACAAGCAGGAAATGTCAGTTTATAAGACCAAAAACAGACCCGTACATGTGCGGATCTGTCTCTGTATACTTTTTATAACTCTCTTATTTTTTTCCTTAACGGAAGTATCATACCCGGTGCAACTGATAACTCATCAATGTTCATCTGTAAAAACCTTTCTGTCAGACTTAGATCGGCTGCAAGTTCACCGCATATTCCAATCCACTTTCCTTCTGCATGAGCATTCTCTGCTGCCATTTGGATCATAGATAACACCGCCGGATGGTGTGAATCATAGAAGGAATCCAGATTCCGGTTCTGGCGATCAATTGCCAGAGTGTACTGCGTCAGATCATTTGTTCCGACACTAAAGAAATCCACTTCCTTTGCCAGCTCTCTGCTGATCATAACCGCAGCCGGAGTCTCAATCATTATACCGGTTTCAATCTGATCGGAAAATGCTATTCCATCTGCACGAAGTCCGGTCTTCACCTCGTCCATTATCTCTTTAATACGACGAACCTCTGATACCGAAATGATCATTGGAAACATGATCGCAATCTGGCCATACGCGGATGCTCTGAAAATAGCTCTAAGCTGGGTCTTAAATAATTCGGGTCTGGTCAGACATATCCTGATCGCACGGAACCCCATTGCCGGATTATCCTCTTTTTCCAGATTAAAATATCCAACCTGTTTATCTGCTCCGATATCCAACGTACGGATGATCACCCTTTTTCCGGCCATCATTTCCGCTACCTGTCTATAAGCTGCAAACTGCTGTTCCTCTGTTGGATAAGTTTCATTTTCCAGATATAAGAATTCGCTTCTGAATAACCCGATACCACCGGCATCATTTCGGAGTGCCGCTCCTACATCTGATACATTGGCAATATTGGCATAAAGGTTAATCTTCTGCCCGGATCTGGTTACATTTTCTTTGCCCTTCAATGTCTCCAGAAGCTCACGCTGTTCCTGTTCGACAGCCTGCTTTTTTCTCATAGCAACAAGGATTTCTTCATCCGGATCAATATAGATCTTTCCTTCCTGACCGTCTACGATTGCAAGTCTTCCGTCATATTTCGGTGTTAATGTATCACCGATTCCTATAACAGCCGGAATATTCATGGTTCTGGCAAGAATCGCTGTATGGGAATTTGCCGAGCCTTCCACTGTAATAAATGCCAGCACCTTATCTTTATCGAGCTGAACAGTCTCGCTTGGTGTCAGATCATCTGCCGCGATGATTACCTGCTCCGTCATTTCAAATGAAGCATTCTGTTTTTTTGCAAACTGGGAAAGGAGCCTGTTCGATACATCCTTTACATCTGCTGCCCTTCCCTGCATATAGGCATCATCCATCGCTTCAAAGATTGCTGCATAATTATCAGATGTGACACCTATTGCATATTCAGCATTTACCTTTTGTGTATTTATAATATTCTCTACAGAATCATTATAATCCGGATCCTCAAGCATTAACTGATGTGCTTCAAAGATCATGGCATTTGCTTCTCCCACATCAGTAAGTGCCTTGTCATATAACTGCTGCAATTCAGAAAGTGCTTTTTCCTTTGCAGTCCGGAAGCGGCGTATTTCCGCCTCCGGATCATCGACATGACGTCGTTTTATCTGGATTTCGTCCCTTTTAAAGAATTGTATCTTCCCGATAGCAACTCCGCCAAATACACTTTTACCCTGTAATATTACCATATTGTCACCTCTTTAAAATCCGATCCTTTTACAGATGTTCCTGAACGAACGCTTTCAGGTTTGCTGCATCTTCTGCCTCGTTTTCACCTTCTACTTTTATCAGGATCTCCTGACCTTTTTTTGCTCCCAGACTCATAACTGCCATAACTCCTTTTGCGTTTACGGTTCTGGATCCAAATGTTACGGATACTGTGCTCTTACATTTTGCAGCAGCCATAACAAACTGTGAAGCCGGTCTGGCATGAAGTCCCTGCTCATCTGTAATTACATATGTGAATTCAACCATAATAACCGCCTGACCTTTTTAATATTCAAACTGACGATAGTAACGTCTGAATTCCAGACTATGTCCTGTATTCTGCTCATAATGAATAGCAAGTCGTTCTGTTAATATCGCGGTAATAATCATCGGAGAGCAGATTACACGGAACTCATCATCGATACCATCCAGAATGTAATCCTTGGTATCAATAATAACAGCTTTCTTTGTATGTTCTTTTACAAATCGTTCTACTCTTTCATCTAATGGTCGATATTCGTCCTCACCTTTTATTACAAATACCGGAACTCTGTCATCAACTAACTCCAATGGTCCATGGAAGAAATCAGCAGATGAAACAGTCTTTGTACGAACCCACTGCATCTCCTCTAAGATACACATTGTAAAGAGATAGGTCTCACCCCAAAGGACACCGGAGCCTGTAAACATTGTATATGGTTCATGTGCATATGTCTTTGCGATCTCGATCGCTCTTGGCTCAAATTTTTCTCTTACCGCAAGGAGATCCTTAAACAGATTTTCCATCTGATCTGCCCATCTGTCATAATGTGGAAATTCTCCTCTGTTCTTTAAGATACGGAGCATTACAAAATAGTATAATAAGTAAGAATGCTCACAGTCACCACATGCATTATAAATCGGGTCTGTCAGCAGATTTGCTAAAGGAGTTGTCTCATCCTTTGTAAATCCATATACATTGATTCCCTGATCCTTACAATATTTTACTGCCTTCAAGATCTCCATAGTATTGCCTGATGCAGAAGAGGTAAATACAAGAGTCTTATCTGTAATATGTTTTTTATTTTTTACCAGAAATTCACCTGCATTTTCAAGATAGATTGGAAGATCTGTATATTTCTTGGCTACTTCTACAACCGGATACCATTCTGCCCATGTTCCACCGATACCAAGCATACATACGCTGTCATATTCCTTTGCCGTGATCCGGTCAATCAATGCCTCAACCTCTCCTCTTAATGAGTATGTCTTTGCTCCGTCCTTTAAATATTTCTCTGCGTCAAATTTTTTTAATGTCATAGTTCTTTCCTCCTGTTATTTTTTATTCCCCTATAATTGTTATATAAATTGTTCTATATTGTGGTCCATCATATTCACACAGATATATGTCCTGTGCACTTCCACTTTTCAGCTTTCCATCTATAACCGGGAATACACAATGATTTCCGGTCAGATGGGCTTTTAAATGTCCGGTCGGATTGCCTGCCATCGCACCGTAGGTATCTAACAGCCTTCCATGGGCATATTCTCCATCCTCAGGAACAAGTCTTTCCATCAGATGCCCAATATCATATTCCAGGCACTCCAGTCCTTCATTAACTGCAATTCCTGTTGTCGTATGTGCTGTTATAACATATACAACTCCATTTCTGATTTTGCTTTTTTCTACAACCTGCCTGATATCATCTGTAATTTTCACCAAACAGTTATATTCTTTTGTCAGCACCTCTATACTACCATGTGTTACCATCATACCTCCAATCCCAGAAACTCAATCGCGTTCTGTCCAAATATCAGATCCTTGGTAGATTCTCTTATATCCATAGCTTCTATAGCCTTTTTCATTCTCCGCATCTCTAACCGCGGATCATCAGAGCCAAACATGATCTGATGTCTGAAGCTTCGATCGATCCAGTGCGGTCCCATATCCACTTCGAATACCTTGTGATAAAACTCCGGGGCTGTATCAAAATACAGGAATGCTGTATCCGCATAAACATTTCTGTATTTGAGCATCAGCATACAAGTTTCCTGCACCCATGGCCATCCGCAATGTGCAAGACAGATTCGAAGCTTTGGATGTCTGTATGCTGTTTCTTCAAACGCAACCGGCCTCGCATATTTAGATAAGGTATCCGGCTCTACCGACATTCCGCAATGAAACACGATCGGTTTATTATACTTCTCGCATATCTGATATATCGGCTCCATGTATTCATCTCCCGGATAGAACTTCTGCTTTGACGGATGAAGCTTCAGGCCTGCCAGATGATACTCTGCAAATGCTGTTTCAAGTATCTCTGTCGCATCCGGCCTGTGAGGATCTACACTGGCAAATCCGATAAAACGATCCGGATATGTTGCTGTCAATTCCTTTACCTGGTCATTTGTTCCTAGTATGCCTCCATATTCCGTAGTCAGATCCAGTGGAAGCAAAACCGCTTTATCCACTCCGGAACAATCCATCAAGGTTAACAGTGCATCAACCGGGATCTGATCCGTCTTGTATAAGCCATACATCTTTTTTGCAAATTCATTCTGATATTCCGTTTTGCATACCGGCTCTAAAAATGCAGGATGTACATGCATATCAATTACTATTTTTTTCACCTTACTACTACCTCCTTTTTAACCAAGGAAGCCAAAGAATGCTCCTGCTATTCCAAGTACAAGCATGATCAACATAATAAGCAACGGATTAACCTTCTTCTTCAATAACCAATAAGTAACTCCAAATAGCAACAGCACCGGAAGGCCCGGGACAATGCCATTTAACAGATCCTGAATTGTACTTGCTTCTTCGCCGCTTCCAATCTGCGTTATAAAATTAATCGACGTCATATCCATCGTCATGCCGCCAACTACCATAATACCCATGATAGAGGCTACTTCCATAACTACCTTCATCAAACCGGATTCAACAATCTTTGCCATGGATTCACGACCCATTTTATATCCAAGGAATACTCCAAACCATCTGCAGAGATATGCCGGAATGTTAAAGATCAAAAGGAAGAGAATAGGTCCGAGAATGTTCCCCTGCAAGGCAAGTGAACATCCAATTCCTGTTGCGATTACCTTGATCGTGCCCCAGAACAGAGAATCGCCGATTCCTGCTATAGGTCCCATTAATGCTGTTTTTACTGCGCCAATCGAATCTGTATCAAAATCTGCATCCTGTGCATTTTCCTCTTCCATTGCGGCTGTGATACCCATCTGAAATGTTGCAAGATAATGGCTGGTCTGATATAACGTCAGATGACGCTTCATAGCAGCTGCCAGATCCTTCTTATCCGGATATAGTTTCTTTAAAACCGGATACATGGAAAAACAAAATCCTACATTTCCCATTCGTTCATAATTCCATGTATGTTCATATGTGATCTCTCTTAAAAACACCTTTGTGAGATCTTTTTTCGTAACTACCTTATCGTAGTCTGCATGTATCTTAGAACTCATCAAAATCACCTCCGTTATCTGCGGTTTCAACTACCGGTACCGCCCCCTGTTGCTTGTCTCCGAATATGCCAAATGTTACTCCGATTATCACAATAAGTACGGCAAAAATCGCAACTCCTGTTGTGGATATTCCAAGGTATGATACCAGGAAAAAGCCAAGGAAGAAAAATGGTGCAACCTTGCGATTCATCATCTGCTGTGCAAGCATTGCAAAACCAAGTGCAGGAAGCAGTGCTGCTGTTATATCCATACCGGACTGAACAAATTCAGGTATTTTACCAAGAAGTGCTGTTACTGCATCACTGCCAAAATAAAATGCAAGTGGGATGCAGACAATACCAAAAAGATTCTGAAGATATCCTGCGATCAGATAATCTCTGTTAAATGCCCGTATATTACCTTTTTCAGCATCACGGTCACATTTGTGGATCATAACAAGCATCAACGGCTGGCAGATACCGGTATTTGCCGCAAGCATTACGGTTGCGATCGGAATACCAAGTACTAAAGCTGTTTCCGCTCCGCCTCCTGACTGAATCGCAAGTGAAACACCGAGCACAGTGCCTGCGATCAGATCCGGCGGATTATATGCACCGATCGATACGGCTCCTACAAGTGCAAGTTCCATAGTTGCCCCCATAATAATACCGGCCGGAAGATTTCCCATTACCAGACCTACTAACGGTCCAAGAACGATCGGTCGCTGCAGGCAGCTTGTACCAAGCAGCCATTCTGAATAACCAAGCAGGCCGATCAGAAAAATAAGTATTGTTTTTAATATCATAATCTGTCCCTCCATTCATCCGTTAAAACAGCGATTTGCATTTAATTACTTTATCAGCCGGGATCATCTGAATAAATACATCAACGCCATCATCAACCATCTCTTTTACCAGAGCCAGCTCGGCTGCATCCATATATGCGCTTCTACCATATAATTTTGCATTTTCATGGTATGCAATGTTGCCGATATTTAATGTCTTTTCTCCTGTAGCTTCAATGATTGCTTTGGCTATTTCTACCGTTTCACAGATGATAAATAATTTATATTTATCAGTTACCCCGCTTTTCAATGCCTCTACAGCTTCCGCTGTATTTTTTACTACAACCTTTGTTCCGGATGGTTTCGCCATCTTTAGTGCGTTTAATCTCAGCGGATCATTTTTAACCGTGTCACTTACCAGTAGCAGGCAATCTGCCCCTAATGATGCTGTCCATGATACTGCTACCTGTCCATGTAAGAGACGATAATCAACACGAATTGATTTGATCATATAAACCTTCTCCTTTCTTTTCTGTTAATACACAGATTAAAAATCTTCATCATCATACGTTGTATTTACTGTATTACAATAAACCATCATATCTTTAGCCTCTGCAACCGCACTCTCAATTACAGACGCCGTATCCTGATCCTCTGCACTCAGCAGGATACCGATCACTGCAGCCAGATTCACACCGGCAACAACATGTATCCTTGGATCAGACAATAATGCGGATGCATTATTATTCACACTTCCGCCTAAAAGATCTGTCATTATCACAATCTCTGCCTCTGAATCCGCTTCAACAATTCTCTTTAATTCCGGAAGCGGATCCGGGCATTCATCTGTATAAGCATTGATACAGGTCAGATTTTCCTGTGCACCTGCCAGCATTTCAATCGTTGTCAACATTCCTTCGGCCATCTTTCCGTGTGTTGCTAAAACATATTTTCTCATCCGTTCTCCTCCCTTCTGCTCCTTTCAAGCTTTTCTTTCATAATCCTGTCATAGTCTTCTGTTTTTGGCGAAACAGCCTGTTCCATCCGGGAAAACAGCGGATGACAAGTAAAATTATTTTTTTCCTTTGTTACATGAGCCGCTATATATTGAAACAATGCAGCTGTATATAACGGTGTGATCTCTGCCGGAAGCCGGCATGGTATCCGAATCTGTCCATCTCGTTTATCGTGAACCTGATCCGTAATCATATAGCAGTGCTCCGTGATCAACAATGTTGCTTTATAAATATCATACAGTCGATCAGAGGTTTTACCACAATCTATAAAGAAAACCGAATAATCCGGAGTAAGCTGCATATCCGGTCCATGTATAAATTCTTCGCTTTCATAATATACCGTCGGAACTTTCAGAGTTTCCTGAAATTTCAACGCTCCCTCTCTGACCGTTGCCAGATTGGCTCCATCGCCGACCAGTATTGCTTTTTCCATACACAACAGATCCTGATATCGTTTTTGTACCAATTCTTTCGCCTGCATCAGGCAAAGCTCCTGCATTTCACAAGCATTCCGGATCTGGCTTACTGCAGTTTCATATTTCTGATCACTAATTTCTCTTTTTTGAAAACCTATCTCCAATATCATAAGCATGAGGAACTCGATCAAAGTAGAATATCCAAGCGTTACATAATCAATGGTTTCATTTCCAACTCCATACTCCACAAGACGATCCGTGTATCTGCTTGCACTGCCATTTTCATTCCCGGTTAACAAAACAAATGGTTGATGCTCCTTATTTAGCTCCTTCATAATTTCTATTATGTTTGTACTGCAGCCACTCTGGGATATTAAAATCGTAAACCGGTTCTTTTCTCTCTCCCGGTAAACATCCAGATATTCCACTGTACTTAATACACTGATATCGAATTTACTGTATTTTAAAAGAAACGGTCGAGCTGCATATGCTGCATTCAGGGACGATCCGGATGCGATCAGACATATATCTTCTTTGTCCTGATCCAGATACCAGTCGCATATCTTTTTGGTAAGAGACTTTCTCTTATCAAGATTATCTTTCATAATACGACCGGAAACCTGAATATAATATTCCATATCCTTCTTCATTTTCCATCTCCTTTTGTGGTTCTTTTTGTGAACCACTTTGTAAATATAATATACCACCTATCAACTGGTTTTGCAATACCAATTTTATATTTTTTTATACCAACTTGAAAATTCGCAAAAAAATAGAGAAACCGGTATACTTATAGTACCAATTTCTCTGTTTTTTTGATATCATTTTTTAAATTACGGATTGCATCTTTTTAATTATCTTATTCACTTACAACCGTACGGTTACGTCCGGCTTCCTTCGCCTGATACAGCGAATTATCTGCCCGATTGAACCATGCCTTTGCACTCTCTCCTTTGGAATATTCCGCAACACCACAGCTACAGGTGATTCCACTGTTATTCATGAACTGGAAGTAGTAGCATCGGAATTCTGTTCTTACATCCTCTACGACATTGATCACCTTTGGCAGTTCAATGTTGCTGAACAATATAACAAATTCCTCTCCACCGTAACGGAATGCAAGACCATAGTCTTTTGATTTCTCCTTCAGCATCTTACAAAGAGCCTTGATAACCACATCACCATTGCTGTGTCCGTATGTATCATTTACATTCTTGAAATGGTCGATATCAAAGATCGCAATATATGCTTTCTCACCGGTCTCCTCGGTCTGCAGGATTTCTTTCTCCAGACTCTCCTCAAAGGAACGTCTGTTATATAATCCTGTCAGCGGATCTTTACGAAGCTCTGTCATAAGACTCATCTGACGAACTGTGAAATTGCCGATGGATTCCATCAGTTCCTTCGTATGCATATTCAGTAAGCACGTTACAAAGGTCAGTATAAATACCAATACAAATGATGTAACAACATATCCACTGAACCGCATCTGTGTCCAGTCATATAAATGATGCAGATGAATCTCATTGATGATAAGACTTGCCGATGCAAGAAGTGCGATCACGATCGTAATATTCTGATTCGCAAAGATAGCCGTGATCACGATAGCGATCGTTGGCATCAGCACCAGAATGATCGAATTGTAATGTTCAAATGCAGGTACTGCCAACACTGTAAACATCATCAGGGAAACCAGCCAGTCTGCACCATTATCGGTTAATTTATTCTTCTTTAAAGCGACCAGCGTTCCTGTCAATGCTGCTGCATATATCAGAAATGGCACTACAACATATAATGTAATATATGCTCCACCGGACATCCCGAGATCTGCCTTATCATTTCCTATATTCGTCATACACATGATCAATTCAACAACCATGAATATACACGCTAACGTCAGAAATACCTTCCATAACAACATCTGCCATTTTTTGCTGATATTAACAGTGATTGTATCGTTCATCACGAATTCTCCTTAAATAGCCCTCAGTTTTCCTTTCCCATGTGAAAACACTCACATAGATGATTTTACACTATATCCTCTGTATCGTCCACTCTTTTTTGTCAAAAATACCTAAAAAAACACATTTTACAGATGAAAACCTATACATAATGTAACATTTACCAATTTTGACGTTGGATTTTTCTCATTAATCAGGTTGATTTTCGTATCTTCCGGTTAAAGTAGTCAGCGACATTTACTATACAAACGCCAGCTGACACAAAGATACCTCCTGTCTTTTGAACAGGAGGCATCCTTGGTTTGATCTGTATCTATATTTTTTATTATAATGCATAACCAACTTCAAATGCTTTCAGATTCATCTCAACAGTCTTTGGAGGAACTGTTGCCTTGATGACCTCAACCCATTTGTCATGGTCAAAATCCATATGCTTTGCGGCAACACCGATTATGATCGTATTGAATACCTTTGGATTGCCCAGCTTCTTTGCCTCTGCCATCGCATCGATCGAGATCACCTTATGCTTCTCTGATAATGTCTCTAAGATGTGATCCGGATATTCTGCCTGACCGGTTACAACCGTGATCGGATCGATTCTCTGATCATTTGCAATAATTACGCCATCCTTCTTCAGAAAATGAGCATAACGCATAGCTTCCAGCTTCTCAAATGCGATCAGAACATCTGCATGACCTTCTTCTACAATCGGTTCCGCAACCTTCTCACCATATCTTACATATGTAACAACACTACCGCCTCTCTGGCTCATACCATGAACCTCGGAGAGCTTTACATCATAACCTGCTGCTGTCGTAATACCACCGAGGATACGGCTTGTAAGAAGAGTTCCCTGTCCACCGACACCAACTATCATAATATTCTTTACAGCCATTAGAATTCCTCCTTTTCGATCGCATCAAACTTACAACGCTTCATACACAGTCCGCAACCATTACACATGGTCTCATCGATCTGGATCGTTCCATCCGGCTGCTTGATAACTGCCGGACATCCCGGCTTTAAGCACATACCGCACTTCTTACATTTCTCCGGGATAGCTCTGCATACACCTGTTACCTTGGTTGTCTTTAAAAGAACACAAGGAGACTTGGTGATAATAACAGAGATCTCATCCTTTGCAACTTCCTCTTTGATCAGCTTCTTTAAACCGTCAATGTCAAATGCATTGATCTCATGTACACTGTCAATACCGATCGCCTTACACAATTTATAAATGTTGATCGCATATGTAGGTTCACCCTGCAAGGTCTTACCGGTCGCTGCATGATCCTGATGTCCTGTCATACCGGTTGTTGAGTTATCAAGGATGATAACGGTTCCTGTACCCTTGTTGTAAACCATGTTCATCAGAGAGTTTACACCTGTATGCATGAATGTGGAATCACCGATAACCGCAACCCAGTTCTTGATATAATCTTTTCCTTTTGCTTTTTCCATACCATGTAATGTAGAAATGGAAGATCCCATACATACGGTTGTATCAATTACGCTAAGCGGCGCAACTGCTCCCAGTGTATAGCATCCGATATCTCCTGCTGCATGGATCTTCAGTTCGTTTAATACTGAAAATACACTTCTATGCGGACATCCCGGACAAAGGATAGGTGGTCTAGGCGCAACCTTTGCAGGTTCTTCCTGCTCAACCTTCTCGCCGAGGATCTTCTCTCTTAACATATTTGCACTGTATTCACCCTGAACGGTCAGAAGCTCCTTACCTACTGCATCGATGCCCCAGGCTCTTACCTGTGTCTCGATATGAGGCTCTAACTCCTCAATAACATACAGCTTATCAACCTTTGCCGCAAAGTCTTCGATCAACTTTCTAGGAAGCGGATTTACCATACCAAGCTTTAATACGGAGGCATTTGGCATTGCTTCCTTTACGTACTGATATGGAATACCGCTGGTGATAACACCAACGCTGGTATCATTCATCTCTACACGATTGATCGGCATATCCGCACCGTCTGCTGCCATGTCCTTTAATCTCTGTTCTACAAATACATGACGAGGGATCGCATTACCCGGCATCATAACCATCTTCTTAATGTCTCTCTCGTATGGCTTATCCTCTACTTCTACTCTGTCATTTAATTCAACAACGCCCTGTGAATGTGCCAGTCTGGTTGTTGTACGGAGCATGATCGGAGTATCGTACTTCTCGCTGCATTCAAATGCATACTTTGTGAACTCCTTTGCTTCCATACTGTCAGATGGTTCAAACACCGGAATCATCGCTGTCCTTGCTACCAGTCTGGAATCCTGTTCATTCTGTGATGAATACATACCCGGATCATCGGCTGCTACTAAAACCATACCACCCTTTACACCGGTATATGCTGCTGTAAATAATGGATCTGAAGCTACATTCACACCTACATGTTTCATTGATACGATTGAACGGACACCGGCAAATGATGCTCCGATCGCAACCTCTGTTGCAACTTTTTCATTTGGAGACCATTCTGCATATATCTCAGGATATTTTACAATATTCTCACTGATCTCTGTACTTGGAGTACCCGGATATGCTGCTGATACCTTTACACCGGCTTCATATGCGCCTCTGGCGATCGCTGCATTACCGAGCATTATCTTTTTTTCACCCATTAATTTATCCTTCCTGTCATTTCTCATATTTGCCTTTTGGCAACTCTAATGCTTTATTATACAAGAATTATCAATAAAAGGGAAGTGCTTCTATACGTTTAAAAATAAAAAAGCATATATCAGAGAAAAAATACACCTTTTACGGCTTATATTTATTATGAATTTCGAGTATAAATAACCAGCCGTCTGTTAATCGCACTGCCACATCTGTGCCTCAGGTTCACGTTGAGATAACTTCTCCGTCTTCCGCACCAGTTCAAGGAATTGGCTCCGGTATAACTGATCGTTGCTTGCCTGAGCCATGTCCCTTTCATTTATCTCAACCGTGATTCCTGCTTCCGCAAGTTCTTCCGCCATCTTATACGTCGCTGTTCCTTTATATGTGCTGTCCGTAAGCAGCATTCCATATGCCGCAACCGCCGATGCAAAGCTCAGGTCATGAGACATTCCCTTTTGACCGCTTTCTGCCTTTATAACGGCTGTTTCCAGTGTGCTCTTATCTCCATCCGGCTCTTTGTAACGGATATTCACGGTTGCCAGTTCGCCGGAATAATCTGTACTCTGCTTTTTCGATGTATATTTTGTCTCTGTCTCCGGCACGTCAAATTCCGAATCGACTGGAACCACCTCATAGAGTGCAGTCACCACATGACCGGCTCCGACCTCGCCGCCATCCACCATATCATCTGCAAAATCTTCTGCAGAAAGCGTCCGGTTCTCATATCCGATCTGCCGATAACCTTTCACCTGCTCCGGATTGAATTCAATCTGTAATTTGACATCCTTTGCAACCGTATATAAGGTTCCACCCATTTCATCAACCAGAACCTTCTTTGCTTCATAGACTGAATCCAGATACGAGTAATTACCGTTTCCGTGATCTGCCAATGCTTCTAACTTGTTATCTTTCAGATTATCAGAGCCAAATCCCAGAACACTCAAGAATATACCGCTGTCCTTCTCCTCAGTGATCAATCCTACCAGATCACTCTCGCTTGTCAGCCCGACATTCAGATCCCCGTCCGTCGCAAGGATCACCCGATTATTTCCGTCTTTTATAAACTGCTGCTCTGCGATCTCATATGCCGTGATCAGTCCCGCACTTCCATTTGTGCTGCCGGATGCTTCCAGCGAATCCAGTGCCTCGCATATCGTATAGGCCTCCGAACCTGCCACGCCATTTAAAACAATCGTATCTGAACCCGCATATGTAACAATACTGATCCTGTCATTTTCATCCAGATTCTCCGCCAGCATCTTAAATGCTTTCTGTGCCAGCGGCAGTTTATTTTCCTCATACATAGAACCGGATGTATCGATCAGGAATACCAGATTGGATGCTTTCTTCTCACTCATATCGATCGCGGCCGTATTCAGTCCTACCATCATCAGCTTTGTATCTTTATTCCATGGACAATCCGCATATTCCGTATATACTGCAAACTTCTTCCCAGCCTCCGGGTCTGATACATAGTCATAATCAAAATAATTGATCATTTCTTCGACCCGGACTGCTCCTGTCGGCGGCAGCGTTCCTTCTTCGATATAACTTCTGATATTGCTGTAGGATGCTGTATCACAGTCTGCCGCAAATGTTGAAAGCGGTGAATCTTTAGTAGACACAAACCGATGTTCTTCCTGATAGTCATACTCTCTGGTATCATAACCGGATTCTCCATATCCGATTTTTACATATTCAGAATTTGATGCACTATCCATTACCGAGTTATATGTATCGGCAGCCGAAACCACACTATCACAAGCCTCTTCTTCTATACATTCCGGCACAGCCATATTTTGCTGTGACTGTCCGGATTCCGCTATATTTTCTTCAAATTCCTCTTTTATGGCTTTCTGTCTGTATCTTTCTGCGATGCTCTCCCGCTCCGTACCCGACCGGCTTTCCGTTCCCTGTCGTTCTCCATGCGTGCCTCCTGTTTCTCTCCCACTTCCGCAGCCTGCAAGGCAGCCCGCCATCATGCAGGAGATTATAACCACACTTACCATCCGTCTGATTTTTCTCATAAAAAATACCCTCCTTATCTTAGTCACTATCCGATAGCTGCATAATTTCTGCTCTGATCACCTCTGACGTTAGCAATTGTCGAATGTAAAAACGAAATTTTACAGCTATCTGTTCTATTTATGACTAAGATACGGATGGGTATCCTCTTTTTATGGATTTTTTTCTTACAGATCAACTACTGTCTGTTTAAGATCCATGCCTGTCGTTCAGAATCATATCGGAGAAGTGTACCTGTTACTTCTTCCCCTACTGAAAATGTCTCTGCTTCTTCCGGCTGCAATACGATGTCCTGACCGGTTATTAATTCCCCGGATGCATCAGATACCTGCAAGAGTTTTGCGGCATATTTTTGTACCGCATCCGGCTCTGCTGTTACAATCTCTGTGATCTGAAGTGTAACTGCTATATTACTCATTTCCTGCCATGCATCCATATCAGCTGATTCCGACACCTGAAGATCTGTACATCCCGCATTTTCCTGTGCATCTGTCTGACTCTTTGTATGGCCTGCTTCCGCCTGAACATCGGACGAATCTCCACCGGCTCCATTCATCAGTATAGCTTCTGTTGTATTCTGTGTCGGTCTGTTGGCAGTTTCATTCTGTACTGTCTCCGGTATGGAATCCGCTGTTTCATCCACATAATCTTCCGCCCGATCGGATATATTTGAATTCTCTGCTGCATCCAGCCCATCATTTGAAACATCCGTTGTCCTGCCTGCATTTATTTCTTTCGAATGTCGCTTAGAATCAGATAGCAACGGTGTCGCGATCACTGCGGCCAGAAGAACCGCTGCGATCGCAAGAACCGGAATTACATATTTTACCTTTGAGGTTTTCTTTTGTTTTTCTTCTGCATCCTTTGCTTCACGGTCAAGCCCTGCTTCGATCCGATCCCACAGATCCGGTGCATCTGCATCGATCCGGTTCAGATAAGCTTCTATGAATCTGTCTTCTTCCGTCTGTCTGTTCTTATTCTGTTCATCTCTCACAGCCTGCACCTCCTTAATTTTTGTATTGCCTGATTATAGATCCATGTGATCGTTCCGATCGGTCGCCCTTTCATGTCCGCGATCTCTTTAAATGTAAATCCTCCGACTACCTTCAGATCCAGAATCTCCTGCTCCTCCGGCTTTAACGTGGCAACTGCCTGCTTCAATGTCAGGTTCTCCACTATCTGACTCTCCATCGTCTTTCCTTCGTTTCGCTCCGGCATTTCATCCACCAGCATTTCACGATCGATCTTGCGTATCCGATCGATCGCCATATTCTTTGCGATTGTCACAAGCCATCTCTTATGACCGGTTCCCTTCTTATAACTGTCTGCGATCCGATAAAGCTTGATGAAGAACTCCGATGTCACATCCTCCGCTTCCTCTCTCTGCCGGATCGTATCATAGACCACCGTAAAGATCAGCTTCAGATATTCGTCATACACTGCCCGAAGGCTCTCCCTGTCTCCCTGTGCAATCGCAGACATATATTTTCCAAATTCTCTGTCTGTCATTTGTCTCTCCCTATAACCGCTATACGTTTTTACCCCTGTTTTTTATGGAATTTTTCCGATTTTCTATTACTGTTCATCCCACTTCAATTTGCTAATATTCTGTCCGGCTTCGTATATACCCAATTCTCTATTATTCAAGAGGCTGTACTGCCAGCAGTTCCATCACATACCCCTTCTTTCGCTCCTTCCATGCAAAAGGCCAGAACAACCGCCGCTCCGCTTCGATCCGGATATCAAAATCCTTATGCATTCCGATGTCATGACGAAGCTGCAACGCACCTTCAATATCCTCCGGAACAAACTTCTCCCACTGATCCATAGCGGATTCATTTACAACTGCCCATTCTAACCCGAACACCATTAATTTCTCCGTCAGCATATAGATTACATCATTTGTCCGGGTAACCGCGGCTTCGTTTAATGCCCGGATTGCATTCTCGATCATCTGCAATTCTTCCTCGTCATAATTCTCCCGATACATATATAACAGGCCTGCAAATCTCGCATTCAACTGGCTGTGAAGTCCTACGCAGACGCTGTAGTCAAACCTTCGTCCGATATCCGGCAATACCCTGTGGCTGTTGTCAAATGCAACCTGTTTCAAATGCTCAATCACGATCTCTGCCTCTTCACCCTCTGCAAGCAATGCTTCAAACATTTCATAAGTCTCCAGCTCTACATTCCAGAAAGGAAGATCCACACAAATAACATCTGTTTTCTCCAATCCATAGGTCTTACACGCCTGTACAAGTCCCTCTGCATCCCGGTCGATCAAAACCAGCTTAAATCTCTCTGCAAGTCTTGCCAGATCGATGTCATTTGACCGTCCTGCTCCCCATATAGCAAGAACAGGCTTACACCCTCCTTCGGCCACACAATTTTCTTCTATAAAGTCTGTCAGCTTCTGTCGGTATCCCCGCCACTCTTTATAAGCATTCGGAAGAACCTCTGATGCAATCAGCCGATCCAAATATCTCATATAATTCACTTCTTTCTCGCATTATGCCGGCTTGTGCAAGCACATTCCGTCGCAATGCTCATTTTATCATGTCACCTGTCGGTTCCATGTTTTTTTCGCATTATGCCGGTATGTGCAAGCACATCCGTCGCAATGCTCATTTTATCACGTTTTTATAGTATACTCTACCTTTAAAATGTAGTAGAATAATATGGATAATATTATTTTGTCTATTCATGCAAATCGATAAAATAAAGATTGCCTAAAACAGAAACGGAGATTATGAATATGTCTGCTAAAGATAATAATACAAATACAAATATATACAGAAGCTATATCGATGCACTTCTATATCCGGAACAGAATCCTTTTATAGAAGACATGAAACGATTTGAGGAGCTTATGATGATGTACTCCTGTGCGATCAAGGAAGTTCAGACCAAGCTGGATGTATTAAATACAGATTTCAGCGTTCGCTACAACCGAAATCCGATTGAATTTATCCAATCGCGCATCAAGAAACCGGTCAGTATCGCAACAAAGCTGTCTTCAAAAGGATGTCAGGTATCCGTAGAAAATATCGTATATAATTTGAATGATGTTGCGGGACTCCGTGTTATCTGTTCCTTTATCGATGACATCTACGCCGTTGCAGAGAAGCTCATCAGTCAGAATGACATTACTCTGATTGAGGCAAAAGACTATATCAGCCATCCAAAGCCAAATGGTTACCGTAGTCTTCATCTGATCATAGAAGTTCCTGTCTTCTTTGCCGACCATACGAGAAATATGCGGGTAGAAGTTCAGATCCGTACCATCGCGATGGACTTCTGGGCAAGTCTTGACCACCAGCTCCGTTATAAAAAGGATGTCGCCGATCCCGAACTTATCTCCGGTCGCTTAAAACATTGTGCTGATGTTATCTCTCAGACAGACCTCGAAATGCAGGAGATTAAAAATATGATCTACGGAGATGGTGCTCAGCCACAGATCAAATTGTGTCTTGAAAAAAATACAGAAAATTTTTAAGAAAATCTTAGATTTTGTTTGACAAATTTATAGAACTGGTATAGAATACTATCTGTTGTTGAACAACGTGTGTATGTAGCTCAGCTGGATAGAGCACTTGGCTACGGACCAAGGTGTCGGGGGTTCGAATCCTCTCATGCACGTAAACTGAAACAGGTTTGCTTCAAAAAAGCAAACCTGTTTTTTTATTCCAACACCGTCACCTACGAACAGCCTTTTTATAATTCAAAAAGCCCCGGCAAACTTTCCCTGACAGATGAAACTGCTCACAACGAAATCTTAATTCGTCATTTGTCGTGGGGCAATTCCATCTGTCAGAAATAGTCTGCCGGGAATTATTTATAATCTTGCTGCGAGAATCTGACGTTTGACCTCCTGTCCATTCAGGATAAACTCTGCACGACCGTTCTCCAGTTGTATATTCTTTTCAAGTGCTCCGATATCTGAATTGAACTCTGTAACGGCATTCGTTCCAACATCAGCATTGGAACAGTACAGCTTGGCAGACATGACCGAATTACCAAAGGCAACCGCTGACTTGCCCTGTACCACGCTTTTAACTGCTGCATATCCGATATAGATATCCGTTCTTCCTGCACGGCATCCAATGCCATAACATTCCTTTGCACGGATATTCGACGAGATATTTACATTTTCCAGACGAACCATACAGCTGTTACCGGCAATCGTTCCGATACCGGTTATAACATTACCTGCCCCCTGAATCTTTGCCGATATATTCTCAAGCTTAATATCTGCATCACCATTTACAGATCCAATGATCGTACCGTTTGATATACCGGAATAAATATCCATGTCGCAGTATTCTATAAACAATTCGGAATCACCGTTTACAGATCCGATACAGGCTCCTTCCTGACCTTTCATATCAAACTCATAATGTCCGCGTTTGATATTGATAACACCGCCAAGTCCGGAACCAATACCAATGCCCTTCATACCATTTGCATTGATGATGATTCCACCATCCTGATAGAAGTTGAGTTCGCCATGATATTCATCCAATGAATTACCAATGCCAAAGTATTTTCCCGAATTCAGATTAATCGTCAGATTACCGTCTCCTACAACCGTAAGCACTGAACTGTCCGGAACTCTGATACCTCCTGTACGTAGTTCGTTTTCTCCGGTAATCTGAAGATTTACATTACACTTCTTACCGATATCAATACACGGAATTCCGCGTTCTCCCGCAAGACTGACATTCTCAAGTATGATGGTGCCACGGAATCCATCTTCTACAGACATCAATATATTCGGCTGGAAGCCGACAGAACCCTTGATTATGATCTTTTTATTGATTCCACGCGCTTTCTTAACCTTAATGCTTGTATATTTATTAGCAGCAAGCTGTACCATGGAAACCGTATCATTATAATCCGTCTCATATTCTTTCTTATACAGTCTGGCATTCAGGCTCTGATTATATTGAACAATTTCATTCATGACACGCTCATCGATTGAACGCACAACATACGGCTGCGGCCTTGATGTATAATAGCCCTGAATCAAATCAACGCCCAGCTTAATAACCTCCCTCAGCTCCTGCGTCAATTCAATTCCCTCTGCCAACGTCAGAATATCATTATCATGCGCAAATTCTATAATATCCTTTACAAAATGCTGTTTCTGGATATCTTTGTGTATATCTGTCATGAGCATACGATCGATTTTTACAAACCGAGGCATATACCGAAGCAGATTATTTACATTGGAATAACCAGAACCGTAATCATCAATAGCAGTCTCAATATTCATCTTTGCAAAGGAGTTCTTCAGCTCCTTTAACTGATCATCCCCCATCTCTGTTTCTTCTGTAAATTCAACAACAAGCTCTCCTGCGTGCTGTTCCATAATCTCTGTTAATTTCTTCTTATCCTTACCTGTCAGCTGATACCCCGGAATACTGTTAATAAATACTTTCTTACCCTCAAAATCCTGATAGTGTTCCTCTATGTAATCAACTACATTAAAAAATGTCGCTTTTTCTATATCATATAAACGATTCAGACGATCTGCACTTTCCAACATATCAAGCGGCGAAATCCTACGCTCTGTGTCCGCACGCATCAGGGCCTCATATGCATAAACATCTCCTGTTCTGGCATTGATAATTGGTTGGAAATGATAAACAAACCGGTTATTATCCAGAATAAATTCCATCAGATGGTCATCCGCTTTCTGTTTATCCGTCAGAACACCTGCCCTTTCCTCTTTTCCCTGCTCTATGGCTTTCTTATTATTCTTCACATTGATAGTTTCATTGATCAGATGATCCAGGGCTTCCGAACCGGAGATCATATCGCAGCGAATACCCGTGCAGATTTCAAGCTCATATGCCTCTTTACGCAATTCATTATACTGTTTTATCTTATCCGACAGACGTTTGATAAACGCCTCTCCACATGTTTCATCGGATGCTTCAACCGGGAACGCAACAACAAATTCATCATTACTGATACGGGCACATATAGCATCATCATCCTGACTTTCCGATATCAACTGTGCCAATTTCAAAATAGCAGCATCCCCTGCTTTTCTTCCATAGCCTGCATTGATATCCTTTAATTTATTAATATCAATCGCGATCACTGCTATTGATTTACCATCAAATGTCGCATTCTCGCAAAGTTCATTTCCCTTCTGTAAGAAGCCCTTATAATTATACAAACCGGTCATTGCATCACGAATCTGTGTTGCTTCCATCTGGCGCAGCAACTCCCGCAGACCATTCTGACGATAAAATGCTTCCATACTCTGCATAATACTCTTTAACCAGTTTCTGTAAACCTCTGTAAACTGTGCTTCTATATCTGTAAAACCAATAACTGCATAACCAAAGCTTCGGTTATCAAAATACAATGGTGTAAAGAAAAATGTCTCCGGATATTCTCTTTGCTCAGATAGTTCCGGTATCATCTCTTTCATTTCAAATATATCATCAAAGCTGATACGATTGTCTGTGTGTTCACTCGGTCCACATTTTATGATACGATATATCTTATCCGTATAGCCGTTAGAGCGCAGTGCATCCTCACTGGTCATAACCTCCGATGAATTCCAGTAATCATTCATGCATATACTAAGCGAATGGAATGGCCGCACCTGATATACATGCTGAAATATCGTATTGAAAAAACCTCTGTGATCCCGTTCAGATAACAAATCCTCCATAAACTTGTTATAATAAGAAGAGTATCCCGTCTTCGCATGATCCGTATTCCAGAAATTCTCTTTTTCATCAAAATGTTTTTCCGACTGTATTTTTCCTTCGCATCCGCAGCTTGTCCCCTGAAAGATCACAGATTCTGATTCAAATTCCGGTATCGGTTCTTTCTCAAAGGATGCATGGATATATTTCGCACAATATCTGCCGCATTCTCTGGCCGGAATATCAGCGGATGTTAACTTGCATTTCAGGTTTTTCCCTTCTTCGGTAGAATCGTAACCGATCACTGCTACCTGCTCCGGTACATGAATATGATTACTGAATAATTCCGCCGCTACCCCGATCGCCATACAGTCATTTGCACATGCGATCGCCTCCGGAAGTTTCTCTCTGGAATCCAATATCAGCTTCACAACCTCTTTGCCGGAATCATACCAGTAATTGCCATAATAAATATTATTCGGATCAACCGGAATTCCATGCTCCGTCAGACTGTCTCTATATGCCTGTTCTCTCTGTATGGAATGAACATGATTCTTCCACCCATCTAAAAACATAATATCGGAATAATGATGAACCTCGATCAAATGATCGATCAATTTCTTATATGGTTTATAATGATTTATCTTTACAGTCGGGAAATAACGACTGTCCTTATCTACGAAAAGAACAACTCCTGAGAATACCTCGTGAATTTTGTCTTCTAACCGGGTTGCTATATCGGTTGCCTGAATGGTATCCGGAAGAACAATGATCGCATCAAATGCATCCCATTGAATCAGATTATAAATATTCGAATCCCCAATCTGTCTATACATCGTATCCTGAAATCTTAAGTACATGGAAAATACACATATATCATATCCATAGACATATGCCTCCTCCATTAATCCTTTCATAAACAGACTCTGTGAATTCTCTTCTGCCTGTGCGATAATAACTCCAATTCTTCTGCGCTCCATATATACTCCCCTCTAAAATACAAAATCCTTTTTCAGTTTAGCATAATTAAGCAGAAAAGTATATAAAAATGACTAAAAAAAGTTTACACCGCGTTATTTTCTGTGCATTTTATACAATTTCGACATAGTATCACATAAAAAAATATTATTTGTCATATTATAAATAACAGTCCTGTAAAGTAAAAACAGTCCTGTAAAGTAAAAACAGTCCTGTTCTTATCCGAATAAGAGAAGTTCTTGTAATCAAATAAGAAAAACAGGACTGTTCTGTACTTGTTCATATTCTGTTTTTATATCTTATATACTGCACTAAGATACCTGTTCAAACTGTGAATTATATAGCTCTGCATAAAATCCGTTCTGTGCCATCAGTTCCTCATGGTTACCCTGTTCAATGATATCGCCATCCTTCATGACCAGAATGATATCTGCATTTTTGATCGTCGATAACCGGTGAGCAATAACAAAGCTTGTTCTGCCCTTCATCAGATTATCCATTGCACGCTGAATGCTGTGTTCTGTTCTGGTATCAACGGAAGATGTCGCTTCATCCAGGATCAGAACCGGATTATTTGCAAGAATTGCTCTTGCAATCGTAAGAAGCTGTTTCTGTCCCTGTGAAATATTCGTCACTTCCTCATTCAGTTCCATCTGATAACCACCCGGAAGTGCCGAGATAAATCGATGTGCATGAGCTGCCTTTGCTGCCGCAATTACTTCCTCATCCGTCGCATCCAGTCTTCCATAACGGATATTCTCCATGATCGTCCCCTTAAACAGCCATGTTTCCTGAAGAACCATACCGAGAGCATCACGAAGCTCTCTTCGATTATATTCTTTAACATTGTGACCATCTAACAGGATGGCTCCTTCATTTACATCATAGAACCGCATCAGCAGCTTAACCATAGTGGTCTTACCTGCTCCGGTCGGGCCAACGATCGCTACCTGTTTGCCCGGATCAACATGAACACTGAAATCATGTATAATGATCTTCTCAGGATCGTATCCGAACTTTACATGACGGAAATCTACTTCACCCTTTATATCCTCGACAGAAGCAGGATGCTCAACAACCTGAACCTCCTCTTCTTCCTCTAACAGTTCAAATACACGTTCCGCCGCTGCTGCCATCTGCTGCATCATATTTGTAACCTGTGCTACCTGCTGGATCGGCTGTGTAAAATTCTTCACATACTGGATAAATGCCTGAATATCACCGATCGTGATCGTACCACGAATGGCAAGAGCCGCACCAGAAATAGCTACGCCTACATATCCGAGATTACCGACAAACATCATAACCGGCTGCATCAGACCGGAAAAGAACTGGGCTTTCCATGCGGATTTGTATAAGACTTCATTTGTCTCATGGAATTCCTTTAAGGTTGTTTCCTCTTTGTTAAATGCTTTGATTACCGTATGTCCGCCATAAACTTCTTCAACCTGTCCGTTGATATGTCCGACATACTCCTGTTGCTGTTTGAAGAAACGCTGAGACTTCTTAATGATGATACCCATTAATGCCACACTGATCGGCAGGATGATAATTGCGATCATCGTCATAAGCGGGCTGATCGTAAGCATCATGATAAATACACCGATAACAGTCGATACCGAAGTAATAAGCTGTGTGATACTCTGATTTAATCCGTTTCCCATCGTATCAATATCATTTGTAATACGGGATAATACCTCACCATAGGTTCTGGATTCAAAATACTTAAGTGGCATACGGTTGATCTTCTCAGATACATCCTTACGCATCTTGTAACATAGCTTCTGGGTTACACCTGTCATGATGATACCCTGTGTAAAGTTAAATAATACACTTAACAGATACAATCCCAGACAGAACAGGAGAATCTTACCGATATAGGTGAAATCGATTCCGCCGATTCCATTTATCTTCCGCATAATGCCTTCTGATAATGCTGTCGTCGCCTTACCGAGTACCTTCGGGCAGACAACATTGAATACTGTACTGAACACCGCAATGACCATGACCACGATCACTGCCGGCAGATATTTTCTTGAATAACGAACCAGCTTCGATATGGTTCCTTTAAAATCCTTTGCTTTCTCGCCGCCTCCCATTCCAGGAGGTCCCATATGTCGTCCACCACGTCTTGGTCTGTTTTCTTCCATGTCTGTTACCTTCCTTTCCTGAGTTCTTACGCTATGCTCGCCGCAATCTCTTTTTCAGATAACTGCGAACGGGCAATCTGCTCATATACCGGACAATTCTCCATCAGCTCTTTGTGTGTACCCTTGCCTACGATCTTTCCTTCATCCAGTACCAGGATCTGGTCTGCATGTAAGATCGTGCTGACACGCTGGGCAACGATGAATACCGTACTGTCTGTCATGTCTTCACGTAGTGCTTTTCTGACTGCTACATCCGTCTTGAAATCAAGAGCGGAGAAGCTGTCGTCAAATATATAGATCTTTGCATTCCGGGCTACTGCTCTGGCAATCGCAAGTCTCTGCTTCTGACCGCCGGAAACATTTGTACCACCCTGTGAAATGCTGCTGTCATACTGTTTATCCTTTTCCTCAATGAAATCTGTTGCCTGTGCGATCGCTGCCGCTTTCTTCATCTGTTCATCGCTTGCATCCTCTGCACCAAACCGGATATTAGATGCGATCGTGCCGGAGAACAGCACACCCTTCTGCGGCACATAACCGATATTCTCGCGAAGGCTCTCAATTGATACATCCCGGATATCCGTTCCGTCGATCGTGATCTTACCACCTGTGACATCATAGAATCTTGGCATAAGCTGCACCAGGGAAGATTTACCGCAGCCGGTACTTCCTATAATCGCTGTCGTCTCGCCCGGTCTTGCTTCAAAATCAAGATCTGTCAGAACATCTTCATCCGCTCCCGGATATGCGAAGCTTACATGTTCGTAACGGACAACACCCTTTACAGCTTCTAACTTCTTACAATCCGGCTTGTCACAGATCGTACTCTCTGTATCAATAACTTCCTTGATTCGGTCTGCTGCCACGCCTGCCCTTGGAAGCATAACGGATAACATACCGATCATTAAGAAGGACATAATGATCATCATCGTATAAGTAATAAACGCTGTCATGGATCCAACCTGAAGCTCACCCGAATCGATTCTGTGAGCCGCAACCCACTCGATCAGGATCGTAACCGCATACATAATAAACATCAGAACCGGCATCATAAATGTCATTACACGGTTTACAAATAATGATGTCTTTGTCAGATCCTTATTCGCCTTATCAAAACGTTCTTCTTCGAACTTCTCTCTGCCAAATGCCCGGATAACCGGAATACCGGTCAGGATCTCTCTGGACACAAGATTAACACGGTCAACCAGATCCTGCATGATCTTGAACTTTGGAAGTGCAATCGCCATTAACACTCCGAGAACAACCAGGATGCCTGCTACCGCAACTACGATCACCCATCCCATGCTGGCGCCGCTCTCTACAACCTTTATGATACCGCCAACTGCCAGAACCGGTGCATATAAAACCATACGGAGCAGCATAACCGTAACCATCTGGATCTGTTGAACGTCATTTGTCGAACGCGTGATCAGGGATGCAGTCGAGAACCGGTTGATCTCTGCATCCGAGAATGAAATAACCCGTTTGAAAATGCTTTCCCGCAGATCACAGCCCACACCTGCAGCTACTCTTGCGGCTACCAGACCGGTAAGTATCGCCGATGCAACCATTAACAATGTCATAAGGATCATCTCTACACCGACACGTTTCAGATAGGACATCTGGATATCCTTATAATTATAATCCATACTGTCATAACAGGTTCTTGTACAGGTAATGGCAGATGACATCATCATATCATCCCCCATACTGTCACGCATGGAATCGATCATCTGCTTCATCTGCGTTCCCATCTGACTCCACATCTCAGGCGGCAGCTCGTCCAATGTCATACCGCTTGCTGCAAGCATCTGCTTTAACTGATTATCTTCATCCGAATCCACCATCGTATATGGATAATAATACATCATCATCGGCTCCATACACGCCTGATCGATCTCATCTATATGATCCTTGCCGTCATCTGTCATATTGTATATGCCATCATCCGACTGCTCATAATACTTTTCCCACACCGTCACATCATCTTCATCCATAAACCCTTTAATAATGGTATACGCCTTTTCCGGGATCTGCAACGGACTACAATGATCAATGCCGTAATTCTGGATACCGGTATCGATCAGCTTCGACGTATAATCCGGTAATGCCAGATCACAATATGCCTGAACGATCAATAACAGAACAATGATCAGAACCGATTTCCAATATGGCTTCAAATTCTTAATTATCTGCATAGTTTCACCTCTCTATAATTTTCGCATGTAGAGGTATTCTATCACTACCTATATAAAAGTCAATTAAATTCCCATAAAAAATGAATGAAAAAAGACCCGCCTGCCAACTAGGACAGACGAGTCTCCTTGTATATTTAATACATAATATATTGGGGGCTTTATTTTACTGTAATCTTCAGTTTCTTACGGGCACCATTCTGAGCAAGTGCATATACATAACATGTACCTTTCTTCTTACCCTTGATTCTGCCTCCCTGTGAAACAGTTGCGATCTTGCTATTTGTTGAGATCCAACGAACCTTCTCACAGTGAACTTTCAGTTTCTTATTCTTAGCCATCTTGACTGTTGCATCAAGATAAACGGATTTGCGCTTTTTAACTGTAACCTTTGAAACCGTCTTACCCTTTGTGTTCTTTACAGTAACACCGATCGGGTTGTTGTACTTGTATTTCTTTGTTGCAGTTATTGTATGTAACTGGAAGGACTTGCCGATCATTCTCTTTTCTATCTTTCCAGTCTTGGAATTTCTTACATTCTTATAAGCAATAACCTTAAATTTATAGAATGTATTCTTCTTGAACTTCTTACCGCCTGCAAGCTTTGTAAGTGTATAGCTAATGTTCTTCTTACCCTTTAACTTACTTGCAGAAATCGTTTTAATCTTCTTATATTTGTAAATCTTATTCTTCTTATTGCAATAGTTACCGTAGATGATGTATCCATCAGCCTCTTTCAAACGTTCCCAACGTAAGGTCACCTTGCTTGTTGTAGCAGAAGCTCTGCCTGTAAGCTGTCCCTTGGTATACTTGTCTACCTTGTCGCTTGAAATCCACTTATCAGCTTCCTTTGTACCTGGCTTTGGTCCCGGCTGTGTTACTTCTTGTTTCTTAACGGTTACTTTTCCATCTGAAAGACGGATTACAACAAACTGTACTGCATCACTGTCTTCCATACCATTCTTAACTGCGATCGCTGTGATCGTAGTTGTGGAATTCTTCTTAATTGTAAGTGGCTTTGTATACTTTGTACCATACTTGGTTGTTGGGTAACTTCCATTTGTTGTATAGTAGATCGTTGCACCTGCTGTCTTTGTTGCAAGGGTAAATGTATTGTTATCCTTGGAACGTGTTCCGGTTGGTGCTGCAACCTGTTCCTTAACAGGATTTACAGGTGTAGACGGAATCAGTTTGCTTACTTCTGCCGATACCACATCACTGTTTAACTTACCCGGAAGAGTTGCAATTGCCTTAATTGTCTTACCGGTAACAGAAGCCGCATCAATCGGTCCTGTATACTTCTTGCCATTCTTCTTGGTCGGTGTGCTTCCATCTGTTGTGTAGTAGATCGTTGCACCCTTTACTGCCGAAACAGTAATTGTCTTTTTGTCACTGCTTGCTGCGATCGTTGGCTTCTGGGTCTTCAGATCTGCTACCTTGACAGTTGCAATATCACTGTCCTTCATGTTATCTTTTACACCAATAACCTTGATCGTATCAATCGTCTTTCCATTCTTATCTGTTGCAGGAATTGGTCCTGTATATTTGGTTCCGTTCTTCTTGCTTGGTGTTGATCCGTCTGTTGTGTAGTAAATATCTGCATCCTTCGGATCTGCTGTGATGATCAGTGATGTACCATCATCGGAAGCCTTAACGGATGGCTTACCAGCCTGAGCCTTATCACCTTTATTTTCTTTACCAGGCTCCAGTGATTCTACAGTATATTCCTGAATATCACTGTCTTTCATGTTATCTTTAACACCGACAGCCTTTACTAACTCAATCTGCTTACCATCTGCTCCTATTACAGAAAATGGTCCTGTATATTTCTTACCGTGTGTCTTGCTTGGAGTTGTTCCGTCTGTTGTGTAATAGATATCTGCACCCTCTGTAGTTGTAGAAAGAATCACTGCACTCTTATCATCTGTCAGTGTTGCAGTTGGCTTATCAACCTGTTTGATCACGATCACTGGTGGATCCGGCTGCTCCTTCACTGGGAAGTACGCAATATAGCTGTCCTTCATTCCAGCCTTTACAGCGATCATGGTAATCTTCTTTCCTGCATTATCCTTAACTGACATTGCTCCTGTATACTTGGTTCCATTCTTGCTGCTTGGATTACTTCCATCTGTTGTGTAATAAATGGTTGCACCTGCTGTCTTTGTAGCAAGAGTAAATGTCTTCTTATCAGATGATACTGTAACGGTAGGAGTTTCTACACGTTTCAGATTTACATCGGATGTATTAACAGGCTTTGGAACAGATGTCGGCTCACTTGCATAATTTGTGTATAAACCTTCATCAATACCCACCGTTGTAAGATCATCCACATTGATTTCTTCTGCAACAATATAAACTTTATATTTGTCAAAAATATTTTCCGTTGTTATTCCAGCCTTGCCAATCTTGTTAACAACTGCTGCAAGATTGAGTTTTGTTGTGCCTGACAATGTAGCTGCTGCTACATTCTCCAGCTTTCCATATGCCAAGATATTTGCATTCTTTGCATTATAATTCTTATCTGTTACAAGATATGAAAGCTGATTTACACTCTTCTTATTGGTTCCACTGATCTTATACGGAATTGTAACCACATTACCGGACATGGAAGGAGTCTCTGTAACTGCTGTTGTCATTCCATCATCTAAAAGTGTCAGCTTATATTCTGCACCATAAGTTCCAGCCTTGCCTGCTACAAGATTCGTAAACAGAACTGCATCCTTGTTGATGTTCATAGCTGGTGATGTTCTACATGGAAAATCGTATACATTGTCCAATTGTCCATCTGATGCAACATAGCTTCCCACTACATGATAATAAGGCGGAGCATAATTACTTCTTAAATTATACTTGGTTCCCTTTACTCTCTGCATAGAAGCCTGGATCATATCCGGATATCCATAGCTGGTATTCGTAGCCTCACCCACACTCAATGCAAAAACCTTGGTATCCTTCAACTGTGTTTTATCCTCATATGATACTTTACCGGCAAGTCCTGCACCATCTGTTGCAGATACTCCTGTCTTTGTACTGGATGCAATTGTGCTCTTTTCTACCGATGTAAATGTCTCCAAGAAACCGGTACTGTCATCATTCATCCATTCATTCTTAAATACATAATTATTTGATGCGCTATCTTCACTATTATATTTATGGTTAATGGTTGAATCGTATTCAAGCAGATAACTGTTGCCAGTATTAAAATCCGCTCCGGAATCTGTATCAAGTACACGGAACTTTAATGGTTCGCCCTTATAAGAACCAAACCAGACATAATTTCCTTTCCATTTTTCTGTTGGATTTGGCCTTGGATCCGGATCAATGATCGGACCGTCTGGATCTACATCTGGTTCATTTTCCGCTTTTGGAATAGATACCTGAACAGGCTTACTTGCATAATCTGTAAACAGGCTCTCATCAATATCAGATGTCGATGCTATATCCTTGCTTATTGTTTCAACAACCAGATAAATTTTATAATTGTTTACTAAACGATCAACGGTACAGCTATTTCCAATCTTCGCTGCTATAGATGCAAGATTTAATCTTACATCTCCTGCCATAGATGCTGTTGCTGCTTTTCCATATGCAAGCACTTTTACACCTGATGCATTATATGCTTTGTCTGTTACCAGATATGATATCTGATTTCCCGTATCTCCTGCCACGGAATATGGCACTGTTACAACATTACCGGTTCGATCAACAGAACCTCCTACAGAAAGCTCCATTGACGGATCCAGTATTGTAAACTTATATGCTGCTCCATATTGACCGGCTGTACCGGATACCAGTGATGTAAATAATACATTATTTTTATTCAAGTTAAATGCCGGTGTAGATGCCAGTGGTCCCTGGAAGCAAAGCTCAACACCATCTTTTACCTGAACACCCACTGCACCTGCGCGTCCGGTATTCTTAGCAGTAGATCTTATAAAATATCCATACAGTGTTTTATTTACATCCTGTTCTCTCTGCCTTGCCTTGTTTGCTGTATCAGGATATCCATAATCTGTATTTCTGTATTCGGAAACATCAAGCGCAAACACCTTGTCCTTATTTAACGGTGTATATATATATTCAGAACCGCCTACAGCAGAATTTAAGCCGCCATCACTGCTGTTTTTTGATGCTTTTGTACTTGCCAGGATTCCATTCAATTCAACTGAAGAAAATCCATTTAAAAAATAAGGCATCTCTTTATTTGTAATGGAACAGGTCATTTTTTTATAACCGGTTTCATTCATCCATTTAACTAATGAACTGTCAGCATAGGAATACTGCTCTGTAGATGTCGTCTTACCTGCAAAAGTATAGGAGTATACCTGCGGTCCGACCACTTTATCTGTCTGAAGCAGCATACTGGAAGCACCAGTAGAAAATGAATACCGGCTTTCTGTATCTAATACACGATACTTGATCGGTTCCCCATCATACTTACCATAGTACACATAACTTCCCTTCCAGGAAGCTGTTGTACTCAACTTGTCACCATTATGAGATCCATATGGATTCCCAATTCCTGAAACGCCGATACCTAAAATCGTTTTTCCGGTTTCAGTTGTCGCAGCGTCAACTTTTGAAAGTGGGCTTATGACCGGCAATAAACTAATCGCCATTGCCGCACTTAGCGCCAATGCTGTTCCACGTTTGAAAAAATCCTTTTTCATAGTTTACCTCCATTCTTCATTCTGAACTGTTCATTCCTTTTTTTACAGTTCATTTTCCGGATACCATCCCTTATGGCATCCTTTTTCTTTGTTATTTATTTTGTGACATTTCACAATATAGAAGTATATATTGTCGTATATTAAATATCAAGATTAAAAGCAATTTTCAGGTCATTTTCGTATAAATGTATATAAAACATACGCATTTTATTGTTTTTAAGGGCATTTTTGTACCATATAGCTAATTACAAACTTAATATTTATGTAAATTTCCGTCTTTATCCAGCTTAATAATTAATCTGAAAACGGAAACCGAATATTTTCAAATGACATATATCGTATAACTAATATCATATGTAATATTACGTCTAATTTATATTTTATAAAAATTTACATAAAATACATAGTTGAGGTGATTATATGAGCAAACACGCTGAAGTGACTCATAATAATAAGCGATATATAGAATTGGGGTATAATATTTCGTATTATCGCAAGCATAAGGGATATACTCAGGAACAGCTTGCAGAAAAACTAGACATTTCAAGACAACATCTGGGAGCCGTCGAAGCCCCCAACATCGTCCGATCCATTTCGCTGGATCTGCTGTTTAATATTGCAGATGCGCTTGAAATAGATGTTCGTAAGCTTCTGGATTTTCATGGAAATGCCTAAAAAAAGATATGACGCAAATCCCACCAGAGAAATTTACGCCATATCTTTTTTCTTTATAGAAACTATTTTAATAATTAGTCTACTTTGATCTCTTTGATCCATCCTTCCGGAGCTTCGATTCTGCCCATCTGGATACCTGTTAATGTATCATAGAGCTTCTGGATAACCGGTCCCATCTTCTCCATTCCACTTGGGAAGCAGATTTCTTTGCCATGATCAACAATCTTACCTACCGGTGAGATAACGGCTGCTGTACCACACAGACCACACTCTGCAAAATCTTTTACCTCATCGAAGTATACTTCTCTGTGCTCTACTTTCAGTCCGAGGTACTTCTCAGCAACTACCATAAGTGAACGTCTTGTGATTGATGGAAGGATACTGTTTGACTTAGGGGTTACAACTGTTCCATCCTTTGTTACGAAGATGAAGTTTGCTCCACCTGTCTCTTCTACCTTTGTTCTGGTTGCTGCATCTAAGTACATGTTCTCATCATAACCTTCCTGATGAGCTGTAACAATTGCATGAAGGCTCATTGCATAGTTCAAACCAGCCTTGATATGACCCGTTCCATGAGGTGCTGCACGGTCAAAATCTGAAACCTTGATCGTAATTGGCTTTGCACCGCCCTTAAAGTAAGGACCTACTGGTGTACAGAACATTCTGAACTGATACTCATCTGCCGGCTTAACACCGATTACAGGATTTGAACCAAACATATATGGTCTGATGTAAAGAGTTGCACCTGAACCATAAGGTGGAACATAAGCAGCATTTGCTCTTACTGTCTCTTCTACTGCCTTTACAAATCTATCTTCCGGGAATGCAGGCATCTCAAGTCTCTTTGCTGAATCTGCCATTCTGCTTGCGTTCAGATCAGGACGGAAACATACGATTCTGCCATCTTCTGTTGTATATGCCTTTAATCCTTCAAATACTGTCTGGGCATACTGAAGAACACCTGCACACTCACTTAATACAATGTTTGCATCATCTGTTAATGTTCCTTCATCCCATGCACCATTCTTATAATTTGATACATATCTTTTATCCGTTTTGATATAACCAAAACCGATACTTGACCAGTCAATATTTTTCTTCTCCATAACTATTCATCCTTTCAGTTTCTATTTCGCAAAAAAATAATATTCATAGTTTCTGTTATAGCACATTCTTTTCTCAATTTCCATAGTATTGATAATTTTTTTACTGCTCAAATATATATTTTACCATATCTGATACGGCATTACTGTCCTTATGCTTTAAGGTTCTCTTTGCAAGCGGCACGCGATCCGTGATGATATTATCCACGCCAATTGCCATCATACGACGCATCTCGCTGCTGGTATTTACCGTCCATGCGCAGACCATAATACCTTTTTTATGTGCTCCGGTTACCACCTGCCTGGTCAGGTATCTGGCATCAATGCTTAACACATCCATTGCTTCATAATTTGTCCGGTTGCTGTATCCGAAGCTGTATATATAGCCCGTCACGATATCCGGATCATCTTTCTTGATCCGTACAAGAGACCGCTGCTTAAAGGATGTGACAATACATTGCTCTTCCATGTTATTCTCTTTGAGCATCTGCGCAACCTTTGCTTCCAGTTCCCCGTCGTTCCGAACCGTTTTCAATTCTATGTTCATCATGACCTTGCCTTTACAGGTATCGATTGCTTCCTGTAAGGTTGGAATCTTTGTTCCGGCATATTCATCCGAAAATTCTGCTCCGGCATCCAATTGCTGCAGCTCCTCATAAGTAGTATCACATACCAGCTTATCAACGCCTGTCGTCCGCTTAGTCGATGGGTCATGCATCAGCACAAGTACCCCATCTGAAGTCAGTCGTACATCCATCTCCACATAATCTGCTCCTTCTTCGATTGCCTTTTCAAATGCAGGGATCGTATTCTCCGGAGCTTCACTGCTGGAACCTCTGTGTGCAGTAATCAACGTTGCCCCAAGGGAAGCGTATGTCGGTGTCGTACCTGCAGACAAAAATCTGATATTCAAATATATTGCCAGCACACAGGCAACAGCAACCATACTGACCAGTACATAATGGGTCTGCTTGTTAAGATCAGCATTATCTACATAATACATAAGCATCTTTGGTCGTGCGAGCTGTAATGCTGCAGAAATGTTAAACATACCACAGATAAAAAGCAGCAGCCCTCCGACAACGATGTTTATACGATTATACACTTCATAAAACAGTATCAGAACATTGTCGCCATCAGATTTTGCCTTGATAACAAGAACACTTACCAGAATAAATACTGCATATAGTACCGCACAGAATAAAGCAATAAACAATTCCCATAACATCTGGAACATAAAATGATGAAATCTTTCCCGTCGTGTCAGCCGGGTCTGCTCTTTTGCTTTCGATGCATCGACATTTCCAAGGATCAGCAACCGGATATATGGAATCTTTACGGACATAACCCAGATACATATCAGATAGATCACTGCAAATCCGATCCAAAATGCTTTCTTTCCGGTTCCCCGAATACACAATTTCAACAGGTATTTTGTGACCGTATTATTATTTAACGCCATCAGAAACGGTGGCATGTATACTGCAAACGCAAATGGAAGCATGTAGAAAATACGCACAATTTTCCTTTTTCCAAAGAAACGGAAGAAATGCTTCTCGACCTGTACCAGATATTCAATCAAGCCATGTCTGCTGTGCCGGAGTGATGCATCAAACAATACAATATACATCGTAAGGTTCAACAACATGAACACCATGAGCAGCACAATAAGAAGCAATATATAAATAATAGATCCCGGCTTAATCAGGACATCCAGAAAGTTCTCTTTCGTGATCGAACTGTATCCGGACAATTTGATTGCCAGATAGAATCCACGAAATACAACCGGAACCAGAATAAACGACGAAACCAGTAGAAAAGCAAGCTGACATAGTACCACCCTTATTTTATTATGTGCCAGAAAATATCTGATCCGGAGCATATATTCCGCTTTCATATCTGTCTGCCTCCTGGTTGTCTGTTCAAAACAGGCATTGTAGAATATACTATGCTTTCTGCAATTGCCTGTTTCATCTCATAGTCTATATTATAGGCACAACCGAAGCTATCTGCAAGTCTTCTCTGCCACAATAATCTGACAACCGAACACATCCGGCTTCTGACGATATATAAAAACCGGGGAAATGTTCTACACAATTAATCGTACTTACCGTAACGCACTATACAAAAAGGCACCCACAATAAATTTTAATATCTCAGGATATTATTTGCGCTATAACATGACATTCGCAAGGATTTCGTTATGAGTTGCACATTGTCAGTAAATACGGGTGCCTGTCTGAGCCAAAGGCGAGTTGGCACAGGAGTATTTACGAATCCGACATGTGCAGCGAATAGAAATCCCCGCGAGTCATTTATAGTGTAAATAATATTCAAGATATAAAATTTATCGTGGATGCCGCCACATTCGTTTAGAAGCCGGTGTTTCGGTTATCGGTAATACGCTTTGCCTTGCCCTCGGAACGAGCAATAGACTTCGGCGGAAGCAGTTCTACCTTGGCACTGATCAGCAGAGTCTGCTTGATCTGTGTCTTGATATATGCAACCAGCTTCTCAAGCTTATCCGCATCGTTTATATCAACATCATCCTTTAATTCCACCTGAACAGTAAGCTTATCCTGTGAATTCACACGATCAACTACCAGCATATAATGTGCAGATGCTTCTTTCACACCCATCAGTACAGCTTCAATCTGACTTGGGAATACATTGACGCCACGAACAACAAGCATATCATCGGTACGTCCTGTGATACGGCTCATCTTAACTGTTGTTCTTCCACAAGCACATGTTCCGTGATGTAAAGTACAGATATCATGCGTTCTGTAACGGATCATAGGCGCACCTGTCTTGGTCAGTGTAGTAAATACCAGTTCACCCGGTGTATCATCCGGAAGCGGTTCTTCTGTTACCGGATCGATGATCTCTGCAAGCACATGATCTTCATTGATATGCATACCATGCTTTTCCATGCATTCAAATGCAACACCGGGACCACCAATCTCCGTAAGTCCATAGATATCGAGTGCATCAATATCAAGCAGATCTTCCAGATGCTGTCTCATTTCCTCTGTCCATGGCTCTGCACCAAAACAACCGGATTTCAGTTTTAATTCTTCCGGCTTGATTCCCATTTCATGGATGGTTTCTGCCAGATATGTTGCATAAGACGGTGTACAGCAGAGCATCGTAGCACCAAGCTCTTTCATCATTATAATCTGTCTCTGTGTATTACCGGATGACATTGGAATTACTGTAGCCCCAATCTCTGTTGCACCCTGATGTGCCCCCAGTCCGCCGGTAAATAAACCATAACCATAAGCAACCTGAATGATATCATCCTTTGTACCGCCTGCAGCAGTCAGTGCTCTGGCAACCATCTCTGTCCATACCTTAATATCATTTTCCGTATATCCTGATACGATCGGCTTTCCGGTTGTTCCTGAAGAACCCTGAATACGTACAATATCTTTAAGATCTGCAGCAAATAGTCCATATGGGAAATTATCTCTCAAATCGGTTTTCTGCGTAAATGGAAGCTTTACGATATCTTCAATTCCATTAATATCTTCCGGTTTTACTCCGGCTTCATCCATTCTCTTTCTGTAAGCCGGAACATTATTATATTCCAACTCTACGGTAGCTCTCAGTCTCTCTCCCTGAAGCTTTTTTCTTTCATCAAAATCCATACATTCCATTGCATCGTTATAGATGTAATGAATCTTCTTCTGTCTCATATGTGACTATCCTCCATGTCTGATCTTGGCTTTACTTTTTCGCTTTTATGTTTTTCCACACTAAAGCGTTTACCCATAAAAATTTTAGCTGAGCAGCCTGTATATGTCAAGGAAGTTTTTACCTTCCCTTAAAGATTTTCCATATAGTACAAAACGACCACCACACAGGCGCGTCCTGCATGATGGTCGTTCTGTCAATATATTGGTATATAAGATTTACGCAAATCTTGTTGTGTTAATCTTTACACCAGGACCCATTGTTGAAGCAATTACAACGCTCTTAAGGTACTGTCCCTTAGCAGCTGATGGCTTTGCTTTTACAATAGCATCCATTAAGGTCTGGAAGTTTTCGTCTAACTGTTCCTCTGTAAAGGAAGCTTTTCCCACTGGCACATGGATAATATTGGCTTTATCAAGTCTGTACTCTATCTTACCAGCTTTGATATCATTAACTGCTTTTGTTACGTCCATTGTAACTGTACCAGCCTTAGGGTTTGGCATTAAGCCCTTAGGTCCAAGTACACGACCAAGACGTCCAACAACACCCATCATATCAGGTGTAGCTACAACAACATCGAAATCTAACCATCCGTCTTTCTGGATCTTTGGAACTAATTCCTCACCACCTGCGTAATCAGCACCGGCAGCAAGAGCTTCGTCTACCTTATCTCCCTTAGCGAATACGAGAACCTTAACTGTCTTACCTGTTCCATGAGGTAATACAACTGCACCACGTACCTGCTGATCTGCGTGACGTCCATCAACGCCCAGTCTTAAGTGAGCTTCGATTGTCTCATCAAATTTAGCTGTAGCCATCTTCTTTACCAAAGCAACTGCCTCTTCGAATTCGTAAACGGCTGTTTTGTCATAGAGCTTGCTTGCATCTATATATTTCTTACTCTTCTTCATTATAAACCTCCTGTGGTCTTATCGGGAGCGACCCTCCCACCAAAATGTTTTTATTCTTAATTACTCTTCAACTGTAACGCCCATTGAACGAGCTGTTCCAGCGATCATGCTCATAGCAGTTTCAAGGCTTGCAGCATTTAAATCTTTCATCTTAAGTTCGGCAATTTCCTGAACCTTAGCCTTTGAGATAGTTGCAACCTTTGTCTTCTTTGAGTTAGCTGAACCGGATTTGATATTACAAGCCTTCTTGATCAGAAGTGCTGCAGGAGGAGTCTTAGTGATAAAGCTAAAGCTCTTATCCTGATAAACTGTAATAACAACAGGAATGATCATATCTCCTTCGTTAGCAGTTCTAGCATTGAATTCTTTTGTAAATGCAACGATATTAACACCATGCTGACCAAGAGCCGGTCCAACAGGTGGTGCAGGTGTTGCCTTTCCTGCAGGGATCTGTAATTTGATATATCCTTCTACTTTCTTCGCCATCTTAGCGCACCTCCAAAAATATTGTGGTAATAACGGGGGATACCCTTCCACTCACTCTTACAATTTCTTGATATCAGCGAATGCAATCTCTACAGATGTTGCACGGCCAAATATTTCTACATCGATGGTAATGGTCTGTTTACTTGGGTTAATTGCCTTAATACTACCCACGGTACCTTCCCAGGCACCTGCTGTAACCTCAACCATATCGCCTACTTCCGCATCGATCACGATTGTCTCCTTGTTGATTCCAAGGTACTTCATCTCATCATCTGATAACGGAACCGGTTTTGATCCCGGTCCTACGAATCCTGTAACACCTCTTGTATTACGAACTACATACCATGTAGCATCGTTCATAATCATATTGAGCAGGACATAGCCGGGAAACAGTTTTCTGGTAACAGCTTTCTGTACACCGTTCTTAACCTCAATGGATTCTTCTACGGGTACAGATACTTCTAATATCTGGTCCTGTAATTTTCTGTTTTCAATTGTTTTCTCAATATCAGCTTTAACCTTATTTTCATAACCTGAGTAGGTATGGACTACATACCATTTTGCGCTTTCTGCATCTGCCATATAATTCACCAACCTTTACTCATTATATTATGAAATTCAAGCCTATTTGTATAAGCCAGTCAACGACTGCAATAATAGCTCCGAGGATTACCGTTGAAACGATTACTACGGCTGACTGCTTAAACAGGGTTGTTCTGTCAAGCCATGTGATTTTCTTGAATTCACCCTTTAGTTCCTGGGTCCAGCTTTTCTTGAGAGCTGTTGATTTTTCTTCACTTTTTGCCATTAAACCAATCCTCCTTCACTGGTCCGGAACTATTTTGTTTCCTTGTGTACTGTATGCTTCTTGCAGAATCTGCAGTACTTCTTTGTTTCCATTCTGTCTGGATGCGTTTTCTTATCCTTTGTCATATTGTAATTACGCTGTTTACAATCCTGACATGCCAATGTTATTTTAACGCGCACTTCCATCTACCTCCATTACTTATTTTAAGGCATAAAAAAAAGACCTCTTTCATCGCACGATTAACAATAACACAAGTATACAGTGCAAGTCAAGAAATCTTTTTCTGTTTTTAGACATATTCTCTATTTTTTAATTTTATAAAGAAATATGCCGCATTTATTGGATTGTCTGTATTTACCCCTTCAGATCCTTTAAGGTATGGAATAATTCCATATCCGATTCTGTCAGTTTTACATTTGTACAGATCTGCTTTCCCTCCGGATCCGTGATCTTTACTTCTATAATATAGTCTTCTTTGATCCCGCTTGCCATCGCAGCCTGTAAAAACATCGGAAACTTCGGATGATTGGATGCAAATTTCTCCCATGCGGATTTTATCTTAAAAATTGATGCCGGATTTACCATATCTATCTCCTTATACGCCTGCAAGTTTTGCAGCTTCTCTCGTCCTGCAGACATATCTCTTATTAAAATATTATTCCATATTTATGATATCAGAATAATGCTGCAATCGCGCCAAGCAGTCCGTAGCTTACAACTCCCACGATCAGTCCTGCAAGTACAACACCACCCATAACGGCAAGTGCACTCTTCTTCCAGTCAAGATCTAAGAAGCTGGCTGCCAGAGTACCCGTCCAGGCTCCTGTACCCGGAAGTGGAACCCCGACAAACAACATCAGTGCGATATAGACTCCGCCGCCTGTTTTCTCAAGCAGCTTCTGTCCGCCTTTTTCGCCCTTCTGAATACACCATGTAAAAAATTTCCCTATATATTTCTTATCTTTTCCCCACATCAGAACCCGTCTGGCGAACCAGTAGATCACCGGAACCGGAAGCATGTTGCCGATCATACAGATGATCAGTGCACGAAATGTCGGTATTCCGAATACCGCTGCATATGGAATCGCACCTCGCAGTTCCACGATCGGAACCATAGATATCAGAAACATGATCAGATATTTTTTAAACATTATTATCTCCTACAATTTCTTTTTTATAGAATGGCTCTGTATTCTCTGTAACCTTTTTTCCAAGTCCGTTATCTGTTCCTGTAAGTGCGATTGGAATACCAAACGCAAGCGGTTTTATCTTTGGAAGAAGGGAATCAAATAAATCTTCTTCATCACCTTCAAAATCAATTGTGATCAGATACTCTTCATCTGAATTTTCTTTTTCCATCATCTGGATATAAGCTGCCTTTACATTTGGACGTTCAGCCAGGAATTTCTTTGCTTCATCCAACATATCAACCGGCATATATTTCGGACTTCTTAAACGGATCTTTGTATTTGCCGGAATTGTATGCTTCTTGATATTCGTATTCTTATGCTCCTCAAGCACACTCTTTCTGCTCTCATCCACTGTCTTTATAAGTGCATCCGGAACCTGCATACCAACTGTGTAGGGATCGATCACGATTCCCTGGATCTGGCCATTGGAATTCAGAACCAGTGGGGCAACCTCTTTATAAGTAAGTGCCATCTTCTCAACTTCTACTTCCTTGATCGCATGCTCGAATTCTTCGTCATTTGTAAAACATGGGAAGAAGTTCTTTCCTGTATTATCTGTGATAACACGGAAATTTACTCTGAATTTTCCATCTCCCATGATCCTTCCCTGATCATCTTTTACCGGTTTTGGATCCAGTGTTGCAGGCAGGATAAATCTCGCCTGTAACAGCTTCTCGATGAAATTCTTCAGATTCTGCTGATTGTTCTCTGCTTTAAATATTTCAATCGCCTCTAACAACGCTTCATTCTTTATCTTATTGCCATTTTCCATGCTTATTTTGCACCTTTCTCCTTTAAACTATCCTTATATTCTTTATATGCAGCTTCTGCTTTCTTACTTTCTTCGCTTCGCTTGGATGCTACCATCTCCGGCATAACATCGACCATTGGTTCCCCAATATACTCTGTCAGCTTCTTAAGGAATTCTCTTCCTCCTTTATAGGTTGCTACCGGAATTGCAACAACTCCCTGCGATGTCATCATTACATACCCTCTTACCACATGATAAAATGGTTTATGCTCATTCGCCTGCTCTCTGATATCTGCAATTGCATAACGCTTCCACCTTCCCGGTATCTTGCAGCAATACAGATATTCCTTATCCAGCTTTGCCGCTGATCCAACAATGCATCTGCACATCATACCGATCAATAATCCCAGAGCAATTGCTGCCAGAAGCAAAATCCTTCCGGTTCCCTTGAATACACTGTCAAATCCCAGAAGTGCTACAACAATAAATAATACGATAGCTGTACCAACAATAAATGCCAGATACCCAACTGTAGTGTATGCCTGATACTGTCCATTCTTATTTTTTTTGCATTTCGAATAATAACTGAACGGTGAATCAATAAGACCAAGGTCAGCTCCACACAACGGACAGTATTTCTGATTCAGTGTCGCATTTGCAGGAATTGACTTCCCACAGTGCGGGCAACGGAAAAACATCTGATTGATAATACCAGACAACAGCAGCATGATAACAAACAGTCCCCATCCGTATATGATCTTTCCAACAAATGTAAATATAAACAGTCCCAGAGTACCGATCATGGGCATAATTACAATACAACCCTTGGCAATTCTTAACTTCATTTCTTCCTCCATCCACAGCAGGATATTTCCTTTGCTATTTTCTATAACAGTTCTGCTGTGGCTATCTTCTTTCTATATTTCAGACCGGTTCAGATCCTAGATCTGCGCAAATGCCTGTTCCAGATCTGCGATCAGATCTTCCGCATCTTCCAGTCCACATGAATAACGGACAAGATCAGGATATACACCGCATGCTGTCAGTTCTTCATCATTCATCTGCCTGTGTGTTGCACTTGCCGGATGCAGACAACAGGTTCTCGCATCCGCTACATGTGTCTCAATCGAACCGAGTTTTAAGTGCTTCATGAATTCTTCCGCTGCTTTTCTTCCACCCTTTACACCGAAGCTTACAACGCCACAGGAGCCGTTTGGCAGATATTTTTCTGCAAGTGCATGATATTTGTCATTTTCCAGCCCGCAGTAATTCACATAAGTAACCTTATCATTCTGTTCCAGATATTTTGCAACTGCGAGTGCATTCTCACAATGACGCTTTACTCTGACATGCAGACTCTCCAGTCCGAGATTCAGGATAAATGCACTCTGCGGAGACTGTACAGAACCGAAATCACGCATCAGCTGTGCAGTTGCCTTTGTGATAAATGCGCCCTCTTTTCCGAACTTCTCTGCATATGTAATTCCATGATAACTGTCATCCGGTGTGGTAAGTCCCGGGAATTTGTCTGCGTATTTCATCCAGTCGAACTTTCCGGCATCTACGATGCATCCACCGACAGCTGCTCCATGTCCGTCCATGTATTTGGTTGTGGAATGAGTTACGATATCTGCTCCCCATTCGATCGGACGACAGTTGATCGGAGTCGGGAATGTATTATCTACAATAAGCGGTACTCCCTGCTCATGCGCTACCTTTGCAAACTTCTCAATATCTAATACTGTCAGAGCCGGATTTGCAATAATCTCACCAAATAATGCCTTGGTATTCGGACGGAACGCTGCACGGATCTCATCTTCAGATGCGTCCGGATCAACAAATGTGAAATCGATTCCCATCTTCTTCATCGTTACCGCAAATAAGTTATAGGTTCCACCATAGATGGAATTTGATGCTACAACATGGTCACCACAATTTGCAATATTAAATACTGCATAGAAGTTTGCTGACTGACCGGAACCGGTAAGCATCGCCGCTGCACCGCCCTCTAACTGACAGATCTTCTTTGCGACCAGATCATTTGTCGGATTCTGAAGTCTGGAATAAAAATATCCATCTGCCTCCAGATCGAATAATTTACCCATATCTTCACTTGTTGCATATTTGAATGTTGTACTCTGATAGATTGGAACCTGACGTGGTTCTCCGTTTCCCGGTTCATAACCTCCCTGTACACATGTTGTATTAATCTTGTATTTACTCATTACATCCTCCTGATAACTATATCTTCTGTGTTTTATGATCTATTCCAAGTTTCTGTATTCATATCCATTATTATTTCCAGTATAAATACCTGTCTTTTCATGTACCATTTAGCACATCAATTCATTATATAAAATTTATCCCGTTCCTGCAAGCACATGTACTCCTACAAAAATTAAAAATCCGTTAAGATTTCCTTATTTTTACGAAAGTGCAAAAATCTCCTTACATAGCTTTCTTCCCGACTGTGTCCGGAAGATCTTCTCATAAGCAGACCGGACTGCTTTGATATGCTCTTTATCCTCATACAGGTTCACAAGGAAATCTGCCTCTACCAGTATCTGATAATCCATTCCGTCAATATTGGAATAGGTATGGTGATGTCCGACCAGATAACATACCCGCTCAATAAAGGCGGCATCATCTGTCAATGGAATAAGCAGTTTTTCTGCTTCCGGCGGGCCTTCCTTTTCCTGTGTCTTTCCTGTATTATATCCATATTTCTTTTCTGAGTTCTTTATGCCTATATCATGCACAAGTGCAGCGACTTCCAGGATCTCCAGTTCTTCTCCTGTGACTCCTTCCATCTCCCCAATCAACTTGGCAAAAGAATGAACCTTCAGAAAATGATGGATCCGTCTGGCATCTCCCGCATAATATTCGATCATCTTCTCTTTTACCCGAGATTTCAGCTCCCGGCTTGCAGGAATCGTATCTTCTACATTCTGCTGCAATCTCTCACTCTGCTCTGCTTCTGTACTCTGTTTCTGCTCGGTTTCCATTTCTTTCCTCCTGACTGTCTGCCGACCGTTTTAGTATATTTATTTAACCTGATCTATTTCTGTCTTATTTTCTTTTGTTTTTATCTGTACTCACATCCCCGATTATATATGGTTGCTACAGAATACGCAACTTTTTTCCTGTACGCCCTGTTTATCCAATATTTATGTCTTATCGTCTTCTGCAGATTGTTTTGTATTGTTTTCACTTATAGGTTGTCTTTTCTTTTCATATAGTAGTATAATTTTCAAGTGCAGGTTTTTTTAGGAGGTTTTACAAATGAAAGATAATTCCCGTCCAATCGGCGTATTTGATTCCGGTATTGGCGGTATCAGTGTTTTAAAAGAAATCGTTTCACTGATGCCGGAGGAAAATTATATATATTATGGTGATTCCGCGAATGCTCCATATGGCACACGCCAGATCACTGACATTCAGCATCTAAGCCGGAACTGTGTGGAATTCCTGCTTGAACATGGCGCGAAAGCGATTGTGATCGCATGCAATACTGCAACCAGTGCTGCTGCTGCCATGCTTCGTGCAGACTATCCGGACATCCCTGTGATCGGCATTGAGCCGGCATTAAAACCAGCCGTTCTCTGGAAGGAACATGACCGGATCGCAGTTATGGCTACCCCTATGACATTAAAACAGGATAAGTTTCTATCGCTTATGCATACATACGAAGACCGATCCGTAATCTACCGTGTACCATGTCCAAAGCTGGTTGGCTTTGTGGAAAACGGAGATCTGGACAGTCCGGAGCTTCATGATTATCTGCAGGAGATTCTATCGCCTTATCTGGAAAAGGGAATCGATGCGATCGTGCTTGGCTGTACGCACTATCCGTTTGTGGAAAAAATGATCCGAACCGTTGTCGGTCCGGATATCAAGATTTTTGTCGGAAGCCACGGAACTGCCGTAGAACTGCGTCGCCGCCTGATTGCCGCAGGCTTAAAGTCAGAATCTGCTGAACAGGGTACAGTCGAGATCTATAACAGTTGTACGACCGATGGGAACGCACATGTTGCCCTCTGCAGGAAGCTGCTGGCATTATAATGTACCGTACGGAAGAAGCTGGAGGCTATCATTCATTTCGCAAATCACTTTCGTTCTATTTCGCAAAAAGATTAACAGGTATCCGGTCTTATATACCCTTTATTTCACAGAACGCTCGCGCTCTATTTTTCACGTAACGGTACTAACCTCACTGCCTTTAGCAGTTCGCTAAGGACCGACGTGAAAAAAGGTCTGTTACATAAAGGTATATAAAACCGGATACCTGTTAATCTTTTTCTATGATCCTGTTAGAGATTGCCGAATTCTTATGAACATACCATTTAATACAACTCTTCATCGTAGTATCGTAATAACAGTCCGGTCACGCGGTCATAGGCTGCGAAACCGTCTGAGACACCGTTCAGGTTCAGGCTTGTTTCAGTGAAGGTATTGGATGCCTGATTGACGGTATCCGTCGATAGAATGGCCTTATCCTCTACCTTTTTCCAAGTCTCCGGGAGCAGAAAGATGTCGTCGGAAAGCACCTGTTCGGAAATCCTCTCATTTGCCAGATACTGTTCTGCATCCTCCCCGATAGCCTCATAATAGGCATTATCTACATAGGACAATACACTCAGATACCCGGAATAAATAAAGAATGGATCTTCGCTGCCGATACAGGCAAGATAAGATATAAAATTTGCCTCATCCTCATAGATATACCCATGCAGATGCGCCAGCTCATGGCAATAGGTTGCCGGATAATTTGTGATATACATATTTGCATTACAGTTTGCTTCCATCGAAAACGGGAAATAATACCCCGCCATATAACTCTGGCTCATCAGCCCGGAAAACATCATATGCTTGACATCCGGATAGTAACCGGACAACCGTGGATACCGGCCGGACAGTTTCTGAAGAGCATTTCGCGCCTGTTCCTGCATATCTCCATCATATGTTATGTATCCGTTTTCATCCCGCTCTACTTTAGTGCTATATTCGTTACACTGCTTTACGATATAATTGCGAAGTGCCTGCAATTCTTCTACCTTATACTGCCGTTCCTCTGTTTCCTCATTTACAGGAAGCGAGGAACAGTGATAATAGATCGTACAGTTTCCGGTCATAATAAGACAGATCGCAACCGTTATATATGCAATAACAAGGTCATAGATCCTGCAAAATCTCCGATATCCCTTATGCTTTCTTATAAAGATCAACAGAATATTCAGGATCAGAAATGCAAGGATCAGCAGGATTGCCGTAACGATCATAAGCTCCCCGATTGAAAAGGAAAACAGATTGCCAAATCTTGCAAATACTGCAACGATAACCGGATTCACATGTTCCGCATACCAGTCGCACCAGTTTTCCCATCCCGTCTTTCCACTGATCCACGGAGCAGCCCACGCTGCTGCATTTATCACTATAACCAGAATTATCCCTGTAAAAAGAAAGGTTCTGTGAATATGCCTTTTTTTCTTCTTTTCCTCTATTACATTCATAATTTTATTCTTCCTGCCAGATAGTGTATTTTTCTGATATGCAGCCTGTCAGATTCTCATACATACAACATCCTTTTCTTTTTTCTATCCATTCAGTATATCATCCCGCTCTGCTTTTTACGACACACTTCACAGATTTATAACAAAAACGCCCTCATAGTTTGACATCTTCTCTGTCTGACGGCAGACCTGTCATTCTTTGAGGGCATTCTATTTCCTGCTATACTTTTTACTATCGGCACATATTTACGATAAAATCATTTCAGGTCTTCTACCAGTTCGTACAAAGCTTCTGCGGAATTGAAATTATCAGATGTGATCTCATCACTTGGAATGATAACATCGTATTTATCTGCAATCTCTGCAATGATCGTTATGATATCCAGAGATTCCAGTATTCCATCATCTACCAGTGCATCTTCATTTTCAAAGTCAACATTCGGTTTGATCTTCTTTAACATTGCAATAAAATCATTCATAGTTTTATTCTCCTTTATTCTTTGATTCTGCTATCTTTTTTATTTCTTTTCGAAGAAGCGAGCCTTTAAATGTCTTCGGAACTTTCTCGATATAGAATATCTTCTGCGGTAACTTATAGCTTTCAACCTGTTGCTGCATATAGCTCTGGAATGCAGTTTCGTCAAATCCATCCTCTTGCACGATCAGCATAACCGGCAATTCTCCGGTGATCGGATCCTGAACGGAACTGTAAGCACAATCTGCCACACCCGGATACCGGATTGCAACAGTCTCTACCTCTGCCGGCGAGATCTTGCTTCCACCATAGTTGATAACATCATCTGCCCGTCCAACCAGAATAATACTGCCATCTTCATCCATATAGCCAAGATCATTTGTCATAACATATCCATCCACTACCGTTTTCGCAGTAAGCTCCGAATCATTGTAATAGCCCTCCATAACAATCGGACCACCCCAGGCCAGTAAAGCAGGCTGTTTCTCAGATCCATTCTCTATAACATTCCCTTCTTCATCTATAAACCGCACTAGAGAATTGACGGTCGGATATCCGATACAACCATTCTTATTCTGACGGCTGAATTCCAGAATACAGGAGCAGCCAGCTTCCGACGATCCATAAAAATTATAAAGTCTTGTACGTGGAAGATACCGGAGCAGCTTTTCCTTGTCCGTTTCCGGAAGCGGGGCTGATCCCACCTGTATATAATCGATCTGATCGGCATATCCTGCAATCCTGTCATCTGACAAATGAAAGATCATTCCAAGTGTTGCCGGAGAAATTGCCATCGATGTTGCATGGTACTGCTCAAGCATCTTCCAGAGATTGCCTATCATAGCCATACCATTCATCAGACAGACAGTTCCGCCATTAATCATATCCGACTGATACCGTCTTATACCAAAGGAATGATTGAGTGGCATCGGTATGATCTCCACATTCCCCGGTTTCATCTGCGTTCCTTTCATAACATTTCCAGCAATCGCCACATCATTCTTATGATGCATGACAACACCCTTTGAGCTGCCGGTCGTACCCGTTGTGAACAACAGCATTGAACGTGAGTCTGCATTTGGAAGCGGAACATCCAGTTCTTCTGTATTCTCCATCTGTTCCATCAGCTTCTTCGGGGATAACCAGCGAAGTCCATCTGACTCTTTGTTTGAGATCAGCCATTCTGCATCCACCTTATCCCTGATTTCCTGCATACGCTCCGGTGAAGTAGATCGCTCAACAGGAATCACAAGCGCCTGCATATACTGCAAGGCTGAAAACAAAACCATATATTCAATATTCTGTGTGCATCGTAAAATAACATGTGCATTCTTTTTTATACCATTCTGAAGCAGGGCATTTGCCATCTTTCTGATTGCCGTCCAATACTCCGCATATGTCAGATGTTTTTTTAACTCACAGACAGCCAGCGTATCCGGTTGTGTCTCTGCATATTTTTTTATATAATGAAGCACGGTTTCCATATCGATCCTGTTATTTCTCCTTTTTCTTTGTAATCTTTTTTACATTTTTCTTCCATTTTTCCATAAATTTCCGATCTTCCTCATCCCATACCTTACAGGCATCTTCCCAGCTTACCTTCTGATCCTCAGTCAGAGTTTCCTGCAACTGATACTTCTCCTTCAGATATGCCCCAAGAAAGCTTGTCACCTTTTTTGATCCTGCTATATTCGTATGCTTTGGATTATAGAAATCCGTTTTAAAATCAATATCCATCTCATCAACATACTGATTTAGATCCAGGCAGTCATAGCCCTGTTCCTCACAATAGGCATCCACAGCCAGCTGCTCCCGGATCTGACTCTCATCCGGTACATACGGTGTCGCTATAAACAGCACCTTTTTCCCCAGTTCCTTTGCCTTTTTCTCGATTGCATCCAGAGTATCCTTAGACGCCTGTGACAGTTCAAGGCTCTGATCCGTTGTATAATCCGGTTTTTTGTTTTTGAGATTCGTGATCGTTGATTTTGGTCTTGCAAATTTATCATCACTGGATGGATTGTTCAGACGATTGATCATAAATTCCCGGTCAAATTCCAGCAGGTTATTATGATATTTTAATATCTGAAACATCATTTCTGCTTTCTTCACACAGCTTCCACCATGTATAGACTGAATTGCCTGCAACCTTGTTATGGATGGATTCATGCCGGATATAAGCAGTTCAAACCAATAGTCCCGTTCTTCCTGGCTGTGATCATCATTTGTATTTCTGGCGATCATGGTTCTGACCTCGATAACAAACACGTCCACGTTCTGACTTTTTACCGCTTCTTCCATAATATATGGTGCCATATTCAGATCCTGGATCGAGCTAGCCAGCATAGCCGAGGTAAAATCCTGTTCCTCATATGCCTGTGGCGGATTCCAATAACGGAATATCGCACTGGATCCGATCATCAATACATTGACCGTATCCTTTTCTTCCGCGTAATACTCTGCCCATGCCTCTGCGTCACTCTCATCCGGTCTGGCAAACTGTCCGACCTTCGATATAGAATATAACAATATGACAAAAAACAGTAGGATTGAAATTACTTTTTTTATGATTGCCAAAACCTTTTTCTTTCCTGTTTTCATGTTTTGTTCTCCTACCCTTAAAACTGTTCATAGATGAATGCGATCTGACTGCCGGAACCATATACACCAAACGTCAATACACATAAAATTCCAACGATCAGAACCAGCCAGCGCAGCCAGAGATTCTGACGTAGCAGCCAGCTTCTGATATCCTCTTTGATCCCCATCTGCTCCCGGATCTCCTGTGCAACTGATACACATAACAGGATCAGACAACCAATCAGGATCAGTCCCCATTCCCGCTGGGACAAAGCAAATGTATTTATAATGTCATAAAATGTACCACGGTCAACCACACAGGAAGCTATCATATGGAAGGAAGCACGAATTCCACTTCCCATAAAAATGATACGTCCGATCACGCATAATAAAAATGTCCGAAGCATCCGGAATATATTCCAGCTTATACAGTTTGTCCGTATATTCAGTTTCTCTGTTAATTTAGCAACCGGCTGCTCAAATAATGTCGATAAGCAGATCAGAATTCCGTGAAACAGTCCCCAGCCGATATAATTCCACTTTGCCCCATGCCAGAGTCCGGTCAGAATCCATACGCACAGGATTGGTACACAAGAGGCAAATCCGGTTCCTATGGCATTTCCCAGATATTTCCGCACCTTGGTATTCCATTTCAACAGGATCTTTGAAGTCGATACCGGATAGAATACATATTCTCTGAAGAACGCTCCGAGTGAAATATGCCATCTTCTCCAGAACTCCGGCAACGTCTGGGAAAAATATGGCCGCCTGAAATTTTCTCCAAGCGTAATGCCAAAGCACTCCGACGCACCACGTACGATATCCATGCATCCGGAGAAATCACAGTAAATCTGGATGGAATACATAACCGCCGCCAGAAAGAAGATCATACCTTCATACTGATCAGAATGTTTAAATACTTCTGTCACAAATGGACTGATACGGTCTGCCATCACCATTTTCTTAAGTGCTCCCCACAGAATCAACCATGTACCTTTTATCACCGTATCATAATCAAACTTATGCTTTTCCCATAGTTGATGCGCAACCAGTTCATATCGCGCAATCGGTCCCTGCGTAATATGTGGAAAATATAATACATACGACAGATATTTCAGAAAATTCTTCTGTGCATGGATCCTTCCGTTATAGACATCAACCAGATAAGAGATCATCATAAAGGAATAAAAAGAAACTCCAAGCGGTGCAGGGAAATGCCAGTCTGGAATCCGCTGTATCGCTTCGTATGGAAGAAAACGTTTGATGTTCTCGATGGCAAATCCTGTCACCTTGAATACAATAAGCGCACCTATTACGATCAGCAATGCCAGCACCAGATATTTCTTTCGTTTCTTTTTCTGTGCTGTTTTTATCTTTCTTGCAGCCCTCTTATCTGCATCCAGAAGCAGCCGGTCCTGTTCCTCCAGATTTTTCTCCATCAACATTGTCAACGGATATACCAGAAATGCAGTTCCAACTACGATCAGCAGATCATCAATCCCACTATAAGCATAGAAGACCGCACTTGCAGCAAGGAGCACCCACCACTGGATTTTCTTTGGTACTATATAATATATCAAAACTGTAACTGCAAAGAATACTATAAATATGTATGATACGACAGACATGCCTTCTCTCCATTTCTTTCTCTTCGTTTCACGCCCGTTTCTGTATGGCTTTTTTTACACCGTACTGAATGTGCTCCAGTATTTTAACAGCAATGTGCATATGATCGACATTACAAGAATAATGATAAGGGAAATCTTCCAACCTTCCCGGAACATATACTTTGGTTCCAGTCCATATCCCACCGGAATCGCACGGATCGACGTTGGCAGCATATAAGACAGGTTCACACCAATGGATGCTACATATATATACGGAATCGGATTCAGCCCACATCCCTGTGTGATTGAGATCACAAGTGGAATCGCAACCGCTGCCGTAGCTGTATTTGAGGTCACATCCGACAACAGTAGTGTTGCAGTCAGAATGATCAGGATCGTTACAAAACCACCCTTCATATCAAGGGAAGAAATCACTTCTCCAAGTGCTTTTGCAACACCTGTTGCATTGATCAGGCTTCCAAGTGCCAGACCTCCGGCAAATATATACATCAGATCCCAGACGATCTTTCCCTGCACCTGTTTCCAGACCATGATCCGTTTTCCCTCTTTATTTGTAAAAAGAAAGGCGATGATCGCACAGATGATAAATACATATGCAGGCTTTAATCCCGGCAATATATCCTGATAAAGCTGTCTGGTAAATGCCAGACCTGTTGCCACTACAAACAGCACAAGTGCGGATTTTTCTTCAAAGCTCATCTTTGGAAGCTTCCGGTACTGTTCCGCAAAATATTCACTGGAACCACCTAACAGATCTGTCTTCTTTACATCACGAAGAATAAATACTACATTGATCAGCATTAGGATCAGCATAACCGGAAGGAACCGGATAACCCAGGAGGAATACATATATTCTTTTCCGGTCAACTGCTGGATATATTCCACCGTTACCAGATTCATAGCACCACCAAGTGGAGATGCCAGACCACCAAGTCCTGTCGCATAGGCGATCGTCAGCAAGATTTTCGATGCCGTCTTACTATTTTTCACATCATCCATTCCAATATATTTCAGCATAGAAACTGCGATCGGCGTGATCGTTGCGCATACTACTGCATTCGGAAGCACCGCAGATAATACCATTGACAACGCAAACCAGAACACAAGCTGCATTCTAAGACTGTTTCCGATCAGACGCAGAAACGTGATTGCAATTCGTTTGTCCAGTCCTGTATTTTCCCATAATACTGTTATGATCGAAGCTCCAAGCAATAGCAGAATCGTTTCGTCCGCATAATTCGATATTATGGCCTTCATCTCCGCCATAGGAACTACTGCATTGATCGCAATCGGCAAAAACGCCGTTACTGCATAATCTACCGGACCTGTTACCCACCAGTATGCCATCCAGAATACCGTTCCAACTGCTGCCCGTTCTGCAAATGTCGGCAGAACTGCATGCGGTAAAAGAAAGCATGCCAACAGGAATAGAACCGGTCCAAGTAACAAATGAATCAATCGTTTATAATTTCTCATATAATCCTCCAAGCAAGTCCTACTCGATATATTGTTCTTTCTACATAAAAAAAGAACCCTAATATCGGATTATAAAAATCCAATATTAAAGCTCTATTAAAAATTCGACATTCTTCTATTTATTTTTAAGGTTTTGGAATAAAAAATGTGAAAATACTTCCTTTATTCTTTGTACTTTCAACATAAATCCCTCCCCCATATAACTCAGCAATCTTCATTGCCTGTGAAAGTCCCAGACCAAAACCTTCCGCATTACGATCTTTTTCTTCCCGATAAAAGCTTTCAAATATTTTGGATATATTTTCTTTCTCTATTCCACAGCCTTCATCCTGAATACGAATATACGACTTTCCGTCTTTCTCTCCACAGGACACATAGATTTTAGTTCCTTCATTACTATACTTTACAGCATTTGAAAGCAAGTTATTTATAACAATATAGATAAGATTCATATTTGCATGTATGATAGTCGGCTGAAAGGAATATTCAAATGTAATCTGTTTCGTATCAATATATGCTATATCATCACATGCAGATTCAATTACATCCCGAACATCAATATCTTCCATACTGAATGTTGTCCCCTTTCTATCTATTGCAGTCATTTGAAGCAATTGATCAACCAGATTCTTCATACGGTTTGTCTGTCGCTCAAATACCTCTATACTTTTTATTGCTTCTTTATCCTGCTTCTTTTCTGCCACCTCTCTCGACACCTGGCATTGTGCATGCATAACAGCAATAGGCGTACGAAGTTCATGGGATACATTCGCATTAAATTCTTCCTGACGTTCCAACTCCTGCTGCACTCTCTGGTACAAATGATTATTTGCATCTGTTAACATCTGAAGTTCTTTAAAACATCCTTTGTATTCCAGACTATCCGTAAAATCCAGATTCTCCCCGCTCTTTTTTATCGATTCATTCAACTGTCTCATTGGTACAGCGATCAGATATCTTAATAAAAGGGCAAATAAAATAAAAAATGCGCCAACAACTCCTATCACCAAATATGACTGATGCCACAGTCCGCGATAATTTTCTTTCACCGCCTGTTCCGACATCATAGCACATACCAGATAAAAACTGTCATCCTCCGTTCCATTCTTCCTTTTTCCTCGTCTGGTTGCTACGTAATAACGCTCTCCCTGAAAGGTTACTTTTGTAAGACTCTGTAATCCGATATCAAGCCCGGTTCTGGAATCATCCGGCATTCTGCCATCAAGAAAACTTCCGTCTCTTGACTGTAAAAACACATATACATTTTCGTTATAAGTATCTTTCTCTTCCGGATCGTAAAAATCGCTTTTTATATACGGATTCTCATTCTCATCAAATCCTATATTTTTTTTTGCACGTTTCACTTCCTGCGCCAGTTCTGTATAAGCCAGATATTTAGTATCCTCTTTGATCAGATTCTTCTGCATCAACAAAAGACATATCGTTCCTGCTGCAATGATAAGTCCACAAACAATAACAGTAAAATTAATAAATGAGATTTTCCTTTTTAACATTCCAGTCTATAACCTACTCCCCGGATCGTATGTATCAGTTTTTCTTTAAAAGGATCATCGATTTTTCTGCGAAGATATCGAATATATACATCAACTACATTTGAATTGATATCATCATCAATGCTCCATATATTTGCACGGATCTGCTCTCTTGTGACAACAATGTTCCTGTTACGCACCAGATATTCCAGGATTGCATATTCCCGGACTGTAAGATCGACAGTCACACCATCCCGGACAACCCGGTGATTATTTGTATCAATCTGTAATGACCCATAATTCAATATGCTGTCATTACTTATATGTACAGTACGAAGCATTACCCTTAACCTTGCGAGCAATTCCGAAAACTCAAACGGTTTTGTCATATAGTCACTGGCTCCTGCATCCAGTCCCCTGACAATATCCTGCGTTTCGGACTTTGCAGTCAAAAAAAGCACCGGAACCTGTATTCCTTCTGCCCGGATTGTTTTTAAAACCGACATACCATCTTTTTTCGGAATCATAATATCCATTATAACTCCATCGTAACTTGCCGTCTCCAGATAATCAAGTGCTGCCTGCCCGTCAAAACAGGCATCTACATTGTATCCTTCTTTTGTCAGTTTATTACATATTATATGATTCAGACCCAATTCATCTTCAACAACCAAAATGCGCATGGACACAACCTCCCTATCTTAATATACAATGGCATACCATCATTAAAATAAGATTAAAGGGACTGGCACCGAAAAATATTTTCAATGCCAATCCCTTTTATCATGCTTATTTTAGTTGTCACCAGGCATTTACTACCTGTTTATATTACTACTTCTCATTTCTCGCTGTCAATTTCTGACCGTCATAGTCAATGATGATCGCTGACTGGGTGGATACTTCACCTGCAAGGATCATACGGGCAACCAGTGTCTCAACATTCTTCTGAATAAAACGCTTCAATGGTCTTGCACCATAGACCGGATCATAGCCCTGATCGATGATCGCACTCTTAGCCTCATCCGTAAGCTTGATCGTGATCTCCTGTCCAGCCAGACGTTTGTTCAGATCCTTGACCATAAGATCAACGATACTGCCAATATTCTCTTTGCTTAATGACTTGAAGATGATCGTCTCATCGATACGGTTCAGGAACTCCGGACGGAAGTGCTGTTTCAGTTTGTTCATAACTGTCTCCCGTATCTCATCCGTGATCTCGCCACCGCCTTCTGCGATATCCACACCACCGATATTCGATGTCATGATGATGATCGTATTCTTAAAGTCTACCGTTCTGCCCTGTGAGTCCGTGATACGTCCATCATCCAATACCTGTAATAATACATTGAATACATCCGGGTGTGCCTTCTCTACTTCGTCGAACAAGACAACCGAATATGGTTTCCTACGGACTGCCTCGGTAAGCTGTCCGCCTTCATCGTAGCCTACATATCCAGGAGGCGCTCCGATCAGTCTGGATACACTGTATTTCTCCATATATTCACTCATATCGATACGAACCATGTTCTGTTCATTATCAAATAAAGCTTCTGCCAGTGTCTTTGCAAGCTCTGTCTTACCTACACCGGTTGGTCCAAGGAACAGGAATGAGCCGATCGGCTTGCTTGGATCCTTGATTCCTGCTTTGGAACGGATAATCGCATCGCTGACATATTCAACAGCTTCATCCTGACCGACAACCCTCTTATGAAGTTCATCTGCAAGATTCAGTGTCTTACTCTTTTCACTCGCCGTCAGTTTGGCTACCGGAATACCGGTCCACTTGGATACAATCTCCGAAATTTCTTCTTCTGATACGACCTCATGTACCAGCTTTCGTTCTTTCTCCGATGCAGACTGCTCTGCCAGTTCCAGCTCTTTCTGAGCTGCCGGAAGTTTGCCATACTGCAATTCGGCTGCTTTGTTCAGATCGTAATTTCTCTGGGCAACCTGAATATCATTCTTGATCTTCTCGATCTCCTCTTTCAGGTTACGGATCTTCTCAACGCCTGCCTTTTCATTCTCCCATTTGGCTTTCAGATTATTTGCTTTATCCTTTAACTCTGCAAGCTCTGACTGTATATCCGCCAGTCTCTGCTTACTCAGGTGGTCTTCCTCTTTCTTCAGTGCGGCTTCCTCGATCTCAAGCTGCATGATCTTTCTTGTGATCTCATCAACTTCGGTCGGCATGGAATCCAACTCCGTCTTGATCATCGCACAGGCTTCATCGACAAGGTCGATCGCTTTATCCGGAAGGAAACGATCTGTAATGTACCGGTTGGAAAGCACCGCTGCACTTACCAATGCACCATCCGAGATCTTAACTCCATGGAACACCTCATATCTTTCCTTGATACCACGAAGAATGGAGATCGTATCTTCTACCGTCGGCTCATCGATCTGTACCGGTTGGAAACGACGTTCCAGAGCGGCATCCTTTTCAATGTACTGTCTGTATTCGTCAAGTGTCGTTGCACCGATACAATGCAGTTCGCCACGGGCAAGCATAGGCTTTAACATATTGCCTGCATCCATTGCGCCATCTGTCTTACCGGCTCCAACGATCGTATGCAGCTCATCAATAAAGAGGATTATCTCACCTTCTGATTTCTTTACTTCATCCAGAACTGTCTTCAGACGTTCCTCAAATTCACCACGATACTTGGCACCGGCAACCAACGCACCCATATCCAGTGCGAATATCTTCTTATTCTTCAAGCCTTCCGGCACATCACCTCTGACAATACGCTGTGCCAGACCTTCTGCAACCGCTGTCTTACCTACACCAGGTTCACCGATCAGAACCGGGTTATTCTTGGTCTTACGGGAAAGGATCCGGATCACGTTTCGTATCTCAGCATCTCGTCCGATAACCGGATCGATCTTCTGCTCTCTTGCCCGTTCCACCAGATCGTATCCGAACTTCTCCATTGCTTCATAGGAATCTTCCGGATTCTCACTGTCTACCTTTTTATTTCCTCTGATATCTGCCAGAGCCTTTAAAAATGTGTTCCGATCGATCGCCCATGTTTTAAGCAATGGCTTCACATCGGAATCGGCTTTTTCGATCAGTCCAAGGAACAGATGCTCAACCGATACAAAGCTGTCTCCCATCTGCTTTGCTTCCTTTTCAGCCTGAATGAGCGCCTTTGAAAAATTATTTCCGGCATACAGATTTCCACCACTTACTTTTGGCAGTGATGCAAGCTTATCTTCCACCCTATTTACCGCTGCTGTTACATCTATATCGAGTTTTTCAAAAATCTTCGAAATAAGGCTTTCGTCTATCTCAAGCAATCCTGCAAGTAAATGAATCTGTGCAAGCTCCTGATTATCATATTCCAGGGCTTTATCTTTCGCTTTTTCTATTACTTCAAGCGACTTTCTTGTATATTTGTCCATATCCATAATCATTTACCTCCTGACATATAAAAACTACTGTAATTCAAGATACACTTTCATTACAGTAGTTAACATAACATTTTTTGTTAGCACTGTCAAGAGGTGAGTGCTAATTATTTTTATTTTATTTTTTCACACACATTTCAGGAATGATCACTGGGTAAAACTCACATCAAAAATCGTACCTCCGGATGGATTAGACCTAACTGTAATTGTCCCATCATGCGCACTTACGATTTCATGAACAAGTGCAAGTCCAAGTCCGACACCACCAAGTTCCCGGCTTCTGGATTTATCCACACGAAAGAACGGTTCAAACACACGCTGCCTGAGTTCCTCCGGGATTCCATTTCCGGTATCCTCTATTGACAGGTAAATATGTTTTTCCTTTTGATATGCGGTCACTGTAACCCGTCCCCCAGAATGATTATATTTTATAGCATTCTCAACAAGATTGTATACCATCCTATAAATAAGGATATCACTTCCGATCATCCTTATATCCGTGCATTTTCCAATAAGTTTTATATTTTTTTCCTGTGCAAGCGGTTCCAGATCCGCCAATACTTCATCAACAAGAGCATTGACCATTATTACATCGTCTCTCCCCACAGTTTGAAGCTCGCTCATATCCAGAAGGGTTTTTACCATTTTACCGAGTCTGTCATTCTGTTCCGTAACCATCTTTATCGTTTGCTCGGTATCTGCATCATTGCCCGGATGCGGATTGGAATTATATGAATCAAGCTGTATCTGCATTAAAGATAATGGGGTTCGAAGCTCATGTGCCGCATTTGCGGTAAATTGTCTCTGTATATCAAATGAATCCGAGAGACGTTCAAGCATCTTGTTATACGAAACACTCAGTTGGTTCAGTTCTTTAACATTGTTTTCTTCTATTCGTGAATCTGCCAGATTTTGTGCCTGTACCTCTTCAATCTTATCAGAAAACTTACCAATCGGCTTTAGGGCATGTCCACTGATAAAATACGTGGCCACACCACCCAGAAGCGCCAGCAAGGCTGAAATTATCAGGCTGTTTTTTTTGTAGTCTGCCTTGTTATTGTACACCTGAACGGAAAAATCATTTGCAAAATCATCCCAGTTATCCTCCGGAATGCTGATATATATTTCATCCGAAGAGCTTCCGTTATCATCTCCCCTGGCATCAACAGTCTCTTGCAGAGAATCAATATAGTACACACCATTTTTATAAATAAGCATAGTCAGACATCCACATATAAGCGCAATATATAATGTAATTATACATGTAAGTCTCCACTGTAGCGATATTCTTTTCATCTGTCGGCCTCCTCTCGTATTTTATACCCTTCTCCCACCTTGTTCAAAATCGGATCATATCCGAGCACTGCCTTAAGCTTTCTTCTAAGCGAAGACATATGTACTCTAATTGCTCCACTAAAGCTGTCCACGGATGCATCCCAGACATGCTCCATCAATTCTTCCTGACTTACCGGTCTTCCCAGATTGAGAAGCAGATATTCTAAAATACCATTTTCTTTTCTTGTAAGGGAAACCTTTTCCCCTTTTGCATATGCCTCACGTTTTATCGTATCAAAGCTTATCCCGCCGCTTTCCAGACATACATCCTTCTGCACAAATTTTCTTCTTGTCAGACTTCTGATACGTGCTTCAAGTTCCTTTATATGAAATGGTTTTTCCATATAATCATTTGCACCTGCATCCAGTCCCTCAACCTTATCCGCGATCTGTCCTCTTGCAGATAATATAATAACCTTTGTCTCCTCATTTTCCCGTCTGAGTTCTCTTAAGATTTCCATTCCATCCATACCGGGCAGATTCAGATCCAAAACGATCAGATCATAATCCTCCGTAAGGATACATTCAAGAGCCTCTTCCCCATCATAACAGGTATCCACTTCATACCCAACACCATACAGGCTTTTCGCAACCATATCACATATTTGTTTCTCATCTTCAACTATTAATAATCTCAAAAATCTTTCACCTGTTTCTTAACAAAAATTTTACAACAGCTATTGTATAATACCTAAGTCAGCTGGTCAACAAACACAATCAAGAAAGGAGCTGCAATATCTTGAAGTACAGGAAAATATCTCAGATCGTTTTACTCATCACAGGTATAGCAATGATCAGCTATGGTGTAGTCAGAGGTGAAGCGGCTGCCGTGCTCAGCAAAGCAATAAAATTATGTCTGGAGTGTGTAGGAATTGGATAAGAACAAATCAATATCAAAAAAAACAGCCAGAATACGCGGATGGATACAGGCAGCTGCCACGCTGCTTACCAATATTCACATCCCCAATTTATTTAAAGGCAAGATCTATCAGGGCAAAGCCAAAACAGTATGCGTACCGGGATTAAACTGTTACTCCTGTCCCGCTGCAACAGGAGCGTGTCCGATCGGGGCATTCCAAGCGGTTGTCGGCTCATTCAAATTTAAGTTTTCATACTACATAACCGGTTTTTTCATTTTGCTCGGTGTGATCCTCGGAAGATTTATATGTGGTTTTTTGTGCCCATTTGGATGGTTTCAGGATCTGCTTCATAAAATACCGGGGAAAAAATTTTCCACAGCCAGACTGAAACCGTTAAGATACCTGAAATATATCATCCTGATTGTTTTCGTTATACTTCTGCCGATGCTTGTAACGAACTCCATAGGAATGGGAGACCCGTTCTTCTGTAAGTATATTTGTCCACAGGGTGTTTTAGAGGGAGCTATACCACTTTCACTTGGAAATACCGCTATACGGTCTGCTCTCGGAAAGCTTTTTTCTTTTAAGTGCCTTATTTTAATTACGGTTATTATACTGAGTATTTTGTTCTACAGACCTTTCTGCAAATGGATTTGTCCTCTTGGAGCAATCTATTCATTATTTAACAAGGTCAGCCTTATGAATATCAAGGTTGAAAGCAGCAAATGTGTCGGATGCGGTAAGTGTTCAAAGGCATGCAAAATGGATGTAGATGTATGCAAAACACCAAATCATCCGGAATGCATACGATGCGGAGCATGTATAAAGGCCTGTCCAAAAGACGCGATCTGCTATCAGTTTATGGGGAGACCATGTTCCCAAAAGGGACATAAGCAATCTTCCAAAACCAACGTGTAACAATCAGCCACACTAATATTATCTAAATTATTATTTAAAGGAGCAATTATCTATGAAGACAAAAAAAACATTAATACCTATTATCACTCTCTGTGCAGCATTATCTCTCACGGCATGTAGCGGATCAGGATCTGCCACAACTGAGAGTTCACAAAAAAACCAGACAGAAGCCACCACTGAAGCTGCGGACAATTCCAACACGAAGCTGGATGATTTATATCAGCAGGAGAACCAGATTTTTGCAGATCATGCGGATGTATGGAACAAGGTATTTGGCATGATGAATAAAAGCAGCGCTGATCCAAGCGGAGATTATGCCGATTATCTGGCCGGCGCCGTGGAATCAAACAAGGAATCCTTTACAGATGATGAACTGAAAACACTTAACGATGATATTGAAACCATCAGACAGATTGAAAAGCAGATATCCGAAATCGAAAATAATAATACAGGATCAGAAAGCGCCGACCAGAACGACAGTTCCGAAGAAATCACACCTTTCAAGAGTTTCACCGGTAAGGATTTCGATGGTAATTCTGTTGACGAAAGCCTGTTTTCCAATAATGCGGTAACGGTCGTTAATTTCTGGTTTACCGGCTGCAAACCTTGTGTCGCAGAATTATCCAAGCTTAATGAATTAAACGATGCCATCAAATCGATGGGAGGCGAGGTAGTAGGTATCAACACAGAGACCTTTGACGGAAACGAAGATGCTATCAAGGAGGCCGCAGCCATTCTTGACAGTCAGGGTGCCAAATACCGCAATATTTCCATTGACTCTGATTCAAACATAGGTAAATATGCCTCCGACATCATGGCATTTCCTACAACCATACTTGTCGATAGGAATGGTAATATCGTCGGAGATCCTATGCTCGGCGGTATCGATGACCAGAATAACTATGACACTCTTATGAAACAGATCCAATCAGTAATCGATGCTGATAAATAGAATAAATAATCAGATTCAGGGGCAGGATAAAAAGCAAACTTTTTATCCTGCCCCTGATTACATTCTTAATCATGCTCCTTTGTCTTAATCTTATTTTGTTATCTTGACCTTCTTTACTTTACTGTATTTACCATATACTTTCCTGCCTGTAGAATCCTTCTTATATGCACGGACCCGTACATAATAGGTCTTTCCTTTTTTCAGCTTCTTTATGGTCTTCGTTCTCTTCGTTGTATTGACAACCTTCTTGCCCTTGGTGAACTTAGAATTGGTCGCGTATGTGATCTGATATCCCTTTGCTCCGGATACCTTTGAATACTTCACAACCAGATTCCTGCCATTCGTATTCGTAACCTTAAGTCCGGTTGTCTTCTTCACCTTTATCTTCGACCACTTCGCATATACGGTATAATTCTTCTTTGAGCCTTTCTTGATCGAGGTTATCTTCTTCGTATAATTACTATTTGTATACCATCCCTTGAATGCATATCCCTTCCGGGTCGGTTTCTTTAATATAACCTTCTTCGCTGATGTATAGGTCTTCGGATTCTTCCTGTTATTCTTACCCTTATTTAACTTATAAGTAATCGTATATTTTTTCTGGCTTAACTTGCTGACCTGACGTTTCTCAACCTTCTTACATACAGAGCAGGTTCTGCTTTCTTCCCCTGCATTTGAGGTAGTCGGCTTCACTGTCACTGTCCATGCAGTCCAGGTATGACCCTTTGCTGCTATACTGACATTTGTCTGCACTGTCTTTCCACAGGTATCACAAACATAATGTCCACTTCCTGCCGCCGTACAGGTTGCTTTCTTATCTGTTACCAGACGCTTTGATACATGCTTGCAGATAAGCTGCGCCAGCTCTCTTATCTCAACCGCTCCACATACAGAACAGGTTCTTGTTTCTTCTCCTGCCGCATCATAGGTAGCAGGTGTAACAACCTTCCATTCTCCACAGGTATGTTGATCCGCAAATTCTACTATGATCTTCTGTGGTTTTGTCACATTTTTGATCGTATACTTTCCATCTGCAAATTCTATCCTTGTGCCATTTGCAGATACAAGAACACATCGACCGGCTGCAGCCTTAACTGTAAAGGAATAATCCTCGCCATAACTGATTGTTTCTCCCTCTTTCTCCGGAAGGATCGTATAATCATCCCCACCGGATGGGATCGTAACCTCATATCGGTTCGGGATCACATCTTCTGCTTTCACATCTATGATGTAGTCTTTTCCAATGTTCTTAATAGTATAGCATCTGCCATCTGTCTTAAGTGCCTCTGCCACTTCATCAGACAGTTTATAATAGTTACCATCAAATCCCCTCACCGCTTCGTATACATAGACAACCGCATGGGCATTGCTGTATCTATCTCTTGCCGATAATGTATAGTCTGAATCTTCAACTACGTCGCCACCTGTTTCTTCCAGATAGTCCTGCGCATTCTCTGTAAGTGTAACTCTGTAATACTCGATGCATCCGTCAGGTTTCGTATTTGTCGCTCTGTTCATCGAAAGCTTAAGATCCCGACCGGTTACATCCGATCCCTCTAATCTGACACCAGCGGTTTCACTCTCTGCCTTCCAGTTATTCTCATAATACTTTATGGCTGCTAACTGATATTCTGCCTCTTCTAATTTCTCAAACCGATAAGAGCCATCTTCTGCTGATGTCGTCTTTTTTGTATCACCGTTTCCTTTTAATTTAACTGTTACACCCGGTACAGGATTGCCTTCGGGATCGCGAACAGTTCCGGAGATCGCATAAGTCTCTATATTCTTTTCAAAGATTGCGGTGTAGGTCTCGCCCTCAAAAACACCGTTTACCGCAGTTGGATAGAGTCCGGTTATGGAATAGAACGGACTACCCTCCTTGCTGTCAACCCACTTCACGAAATGCCAGCCAAGATCTGCCACCGGAAGAACTCCCTTTGGTGTTCCGCTTACTGCCTTGATCGTCTCTGTCAATTCACCGGAACCGGTCTTGTCACCTACCCATTTTACTGTTCCATGCTCGCCGGCCTTGTAGGTAAATGTAACTTCTGTTTCCTTTGTTGTAATCTCTACCGTATGATTTGCTGAGATATCGGATATCGTATAATTGCCATCCTCATCCGGCTTCAGTGTCTTTCCATCCAAGCTTACCCCTTCTAATATGCATCCTGTATCCGGTGTTACTGTAAATACAACAGTCTCACCGGTCTCGGTGATAAGCTCTGTCACTTTCTTCTTATCAACGCTTGCCGATGCATAACTACCTTCCGTCAATTTAAATTCCAGAGTATACAGGTCATATGCTTCTGCATATACATCCTTATCTGCAGTTAATACATGCGTGAAATCATACAAGGTCGTATGTTCCTTATCTTCATACCAGTCGAATGTATGAATTGCATCATTCTTTCCTGTTACAGTCGGTGCCTGGGTCTCGGTAACTGCATGGTTGTAATTCGTATATCCATATCCTGCAAGATCTTTACCACCGGTCGTATAATGGAAGGTCATCTGCATAACGCTTCTGCTTGTTTCTTCCTCTGTTAAATCAAGATACGGATATCGTTCGATTTCTGCTCCGCTTATTATCTGTTTCCATACAAATAACTGCTTTCCTCCGGAAGCCTTCAGATCTTCATTGATACCATTCTGCAGTTTCCAGGCAGCCTTACCGGATTCAAAATCTTCCGCTGTCATAGCTTCATTATCAGTAAATGTCACCTTATGTCCCTTCAAATCCATGGAATATCCGTAAGCTTCCACATCAATATCTCCCACATAACAGCAGGCAGATACCACTGCATTTCCCAAATAAGATGAAACACAACCTGCAATAGGCGCTGCAAATGCATGCGGTTCATTATTCTGGAAGCTGGTTGCAACATTTGTTGTCTTTATATTCGTGGAATAATTATAGCAGTCTCTTATCAGAGCATTCTCTACCCCTCCTACAATTCCTCCGGTATGGGAACCACCTTCAACGTCTCCTGTATTATAACAGCCGTAGATCGTACCCTTACTACATATTGCATAAGCAGCAATACCTCCGGCGCAACTGTCCGAAGCTGTAACAGCTCCTGTATTATAACAATAATAGATTCCATACTGTGACAGAGAAACCGGAACCAATTCCTCCGCTTCCGTAGAACCGCTTCCCGAATCATCTGAAGATCCGCCGGATGTATCTTCCCACCCCCCAATGGATGGATTTACGATTATTACATCACCGCCTTCTGCCACACCGGTTCCTGCTGCAATACCTCCGACATATGTTCCTGTAAGTGCTCCTTTATTATAGCAGTTAGCAACATATCCCTTGTTATCTCTTACAATACCGGCTGCCTGACCGGTTGATGTAATTGGCGCTTCATTATAACAGTTCAGGATCTTGCCCTTATTCCAATCACAAATTCCTCCCACATCTCCGCTAATGCGTCCTCCGGTATTATTGATTGCTCCACGATTGACACAGTTTTTTACAATGCCATAATTCATATCTACTATGCCAAAGCAATTTTCACGCTGTTTATCGATCCATTCTACATCTGCTGTATTCACACAGGCATCCATAATTCCATAATTCTTATATACAAAAACAGCACCGCCATGCCCACAATATTTTGTGCGCAGTCTTCCGGCTGTACAGTTCGTAACGGATCCATTATTGAATCCTGCAAATACTGCACATGCAGTTACATAAGACTTCTCTATCGTCAGATTCTTTAAAGCTCCCGATCTGCCGATATATCCGATCAGTCCGCCCTGATTATCATATCCCGGATTTTTCCGATACAAGCCCCGGATCGTCTTATGATTTCCGTCAAAAACTCCCTGATATATAATGTTATATTTCGTAAAATTAACATTATAAGATCCGAGAGATGGCCAGTTGATCACATTTGTCGTTTCATCTGTCCATACATCCCATTCACTTGTATCATTCATCTCAATATCATTGCAAAGAACGACATTCTCCGACAGATGTGCCGTAGCATCATCTCCGTTTCCATTTACATAATCAGCAAACCAGTATAACTGTCCGGCATTGCTTACTGCATAGTATCCTATGTAATTTTCGTCTAATCCAAATGCCTTACAATTCTCTGCCGTGACCTGCTCAGCCGGCTGATAGGAACCATCCACCGTTGCAAATCCATTTTCATCATAGGTCAAGCTCTTGCTGACTTCTCCACATGTACTACATTCTGCCGTATAGGTATATATGCCATCCTTTACACCGGCCAATTTCCAACCCACCTTTTCCTCATGGAAAGTGATGTGATCTCTTGGCACACCAAAGGTCTCCGTCAGGCATCTGTAAATCTCAAATGAATGTACCATATAGTACATGCTCTTTAAACTATTCGCTATCGTCTCTTTTGATTTATCTCCATAATCTGTTAAAGTTAACTGCAAAGAATCCTTATCTTTGTGCGGAATCTCTACCATCGTTCGGTTCCATGAACCACAAAATACATTCATATTTAACTCTTTTAAAGAAAGAGGCAGCTTAATCTCACGTTGTTCTTTCAGATTTGTATTATTTTCTTTATATGTAGAAAATAAGCCTTCCGGCAAGGTATTCAAGGCACATCCGTCTTCAAATGTTATGTACTTGATTTTTGCATTTCCGCCACCATCCAATGAAGTCGCTGTAAAATCCGTCAAGCATTTTGGATATTCAAGGCTTCGCAGATTACTGATGCTAAATGCCCGAGTTCCAATGGTAGTCACGTTCTGCATATACGGCAGCTCGGTTATATATATATAACGGAACGCTTCATCTTTAATTGTCTTAACACTGTCCGGAATCCGAAGTGATGATACCTTTGAGCATCCCATGAAAGCCTGCTCTTCAATCATCTCTAACTGATCAGGAAGTTGTATATCGGTAACATTACCGCAATATGCAAATGCTGCTTTTCCAATTGATGTCACGGAATCCGGAATTGCGATCTCCTGTAATCCGTCACAGTCATAAAATGCACATATACCGATCGTTGTGACTGTGCCAGGAATCACAAGCTTCTCCATCTGATCCAGATTTCGGAATGCTGATTCTCCGATTGTTGTAAGTCCTTCCGCTAATTCAACATCTTTCAAAGCGTAACAGGCATAAAAAGCTTCCTTTCCTATGCTTTCAACCTTTGAGCCTTTTTCGAACCGGATCGTCTCAAGATACTGTGAATTATAAAAGCACCTCTCCGGTATCGTTTCAATGGAAGCCGGAACCGTAAATTCTTTTAAAGACTTACAACCGTAAAGTAAATATTGAACATTCTTTCCAAATGAAGTAAGCTTGCATCCTTCCTCAAATGTAATCTTCTCCAGTGACTCATCCATATAGAACATGCCATGATTGAACGAACCTGAATTGAATTCTGTAACAGATGCCGGAATCGTGATCTCCTTCAGCTTCTTCTGTTGCTGCACCAGTGCTGTTGTTAATTTCTGCATCGTACTTGGAAGATAGATATATTCATACTGGAGATTTTCTGGTGGACTATATACATTAAAATATGTCAGTCCTTCTCCAACTTCTACCTGCACGATATTGTACTTGGCAAATACATCTTCATAATCTGAAAATAATCCAAACTGACCGGAATAGTTTGTATCTTCGCCTCCATATGTGATCGTTGCAATATACTTTTTTTCTTCTGTAGAAGCATAGATACGCCATATATTTTTATAGCTGTCTACCTGCTCTACCAATGCCTCTCCGGTCTTCTGATAATGATATCCGATTCCCTCATCGACTTCTACCTCTGCTGCATCCTCCGTCTGTGCATACGTTGTCATTGACCCATAAAGCGTTATGGGCGTCGCAATCGCAAGCATGGCAAGCATGGCGGCTGTCAGATAATGCTTTTTTCTCTTTGTTTTTAATTTACTCATATTTACCTCCCTTTCATTCATGCACGTATCCCTTATATCCCTAGTACCCCTGCATCCTGTTATACAGATGCTGTCGCATAGTTTATGATCATTTCCTTTAAACGTATCAACTCCGGCATATAATCCCTGTTATCCTCTGCGCCCCATATAAAGCCTCCCGCATAGTAGGTACATGCTGCCATCATCGTATGTATGGTCACACGGATAAATTCATCCTCCGGTATATCCGTGCGAAGGGTATGATCTTCCTTTGCTTTCTCATACATCATATGCAATCGGGTATCAGCCGAATACACCGACGTATGAATATTCTCAAACTGTTCCGGGTCTACGCCCTCATGCGTGACGTAGTGATTAAAGTTATCATTGTACTGAAGCAGTTCTTTATGATTCAGATACATTTCAATATAACTGTCCAGCGTGAATATGAATCGATCGATCGCCGGAATATCCTGAACCGATGAAATCGGTCTGTTTCTATCGAGCTCGTCCAGATATGATTTCCACTGTGCCATACAGACTGCGATCACGAGTTCTGTCTTATTCGAATAACACCGGAATAAGGTCGCCCTGCCGATACCGACCGCCTCTGCGATCTCGCCCATACTTACCGCTTCAATCTTCTTTTCTACAAAGATGCGAAATGCAGTATCCAGGATCCGCTGTCGTCGTTCATTTTCTTTTGCTTTTTGTTTCTCTGATTTGTTCATTACCGTGTTCCTTTTTTGATACGTACTGTATCATTAATTTTATAAGAAATAAAATATAATGTCAATACTCATAAACACATCTTATATATAAGTCAAGGATTTTTTCTGACCTCAAAAAATCAGGCAGCCCTGCTTTGTGGGCTGCCTGTCTCTATTTAAGCTCCAGATATTTCTTAAGCTTTGGCTTTTTCTTTTTATAGTATTCCTGCAGCTTCTCCACCAACAGGGTGAGGTAGCGGAACAGGGATTCTGCCGCGAATCCGAATACCACCATAAGCAGTACGCAGATATTTGACAGATCGGTCAATGCAAATAACTTCTTCAGGAAAAATCCTGAGAATATAAATCCAACGATGTTCAGTCCGATCACACCATATTTCATCTTGTTTAACGGCTCACTGATCTTAAACAGGATCATAAAGCCAACAACGCAAAGCACCATTGTTGCGATCGTACCGATGCTTTCTCCCGGCAGGGCAAATACCTCACCGCAGATTACCAACGCACCAACCGCAATTACATCAGTAAGGCCACCCGGAAATGCTTTGAACATAACATTTGTAAGGAAATGTCCTTTGATCCGGTCTCTGTTCGGTTCGAGTGCCAGCAGAAATCCGGGAGCACCGATCGTAAACATACTGACCAATGAGATCTGTGCCGGTTCCAGCGGATAGGTGATCATAAAGATAACCGAGAACAGCGACATCAACAGTGAGAATATATTCTTAACAAGGAACAGACTGGCGGAACGCTGTACATTATTTACAACCCGTCGTCCTTCGAATACCACATCCGGCATATGTGCAAAATCTGAATCCAGCAAAACGACCTGTGCTGCCTGTGTGGCAGCCTCACTACCGGACGCCATCGCCACACTGCAATCCGCATCCTTCATTGCAAGGATATCATTGACACCATCCCCTGTCATCGCCACGGTATGCCCCTGCTTTTTAAGTGCCTGCACAAGCTTTTGCTTCTGCTTCGGCGTCACACGGCCAAATACCGTATATTCCCGTACGGCTTTCTTAATCTTCGTATCCGTATCAAGTGTCGTCGCATCCACATAACTTTCTGCGTTGTCAATACCCGCCTGAACTGCGATCTGTGATACCGTCTTTGGATTATCACCGGATATAACCTTGATCGCTACATCCTGACTCTTAAAGTATGCAAAAGTCTTTACCGCATTTTCACGAATCGGATTTGCCAGTGCCACAAAGCCAAGCGGTGTTACTCTGTCAGATAATCCATTTGCAATACTGCTTCCTTCATATCTTCCAAATAACAGCACACGATCTCCCTTTTCGGCATAAGGAAGGATCTCTTTCTCGATTGACGCATAATCATCCCGCATGATGAATTCCGGTGCGCCAAGCAGATAGATGCCATCCGAAAATGTAATACTGCCGTATTTCAAACTGGATGAAAATGCCAGACGGTCAAGCGGTACTCTGTGTTTTCCGACACTACCGTCTGCCTCATCGGCATATTTCTTCAATGCCTCCATCGTAGCGTTATTATCCTGTGACGCTGCTGTATAATCAATCAGCAGCCCTTTTAATTCGTTCGTCGTCTTTAACGGATTCCGGCTATCCTTACTTAAGAATACATCCTTGATACTCATAACCGGTTCTGTGATCGTTCCGGTCTTATCCACGCACAGCACATCGACACGCGCCAACGTCTCGATACTTTTCATATCATGCAGCAGGACTTTTCGTTTTGCCAGATTCATCGTACTGAGTGCCAGTGCGATCGTAGTAAGAAGATATAACCCCTCCGGGATCATACCAAGGATAGCTGCAACCGTCGAGGTTACACTCTTCCGGATCGAGTCATCATTTACGAAATGGCTCTGCCAGAACAGAATAATACCGATCGGTATAATGATGATACCAACCCATTTTACGATCAGGTTGATCGACCGGATCATCTCGGACTGTTCACCGCTTCCCATGGTCTTTGCTTCCATGCTGAGTTTTGAGATATAGGATTCATTTCCGACCTTTTCCAGTCTGGCATAACATTCACCAGACACCACAAAGCTGCCGGATAACAGAGAACTGCCGCTCGTCTTTTCTACCTCGTCCGCTTCACCGGTAAGGAGGGATTCATTTACCTGAATGCTGCCATCGATAACAACCGCATCTGCACAGATCTGCTTTCCGGTTGTCAGTAAAATGACATCATCCTTTACCAGTTCTTCCGAACGGATCTGCTGTAAAACCCCATCTCTGACTACATCTGCATGAGGTGCATTTAAGAAATTCATTTTTTCCAGTGTCTTCTTCGCACGCAGCTCCTGTATGATACCGATCAATGTATTACCTATGATGATCGGCAGAAAGGTCAGGTTCCGAAAAGAACCAACTAGGATCAATAATACTGTGATAATAAGAAATATTAAGTTAAAGTATGTAAGTGTATTCGACAGAATGATCTCTTTCGTCGTTTTATCCGTCGATATATCGGTCTGATTCGTCAGCCCTTTTTCGATTCGTTTCTTTACTTCGTTTTCTGTCAGTCCCCGGATCGAAGGATTGATCTGATTTGCATTTGTATCGTCCATAAGATTTCCTCTCTGGTCTGTGTTCTTAAAACTTTTACACCATTCTACTACATTCTTATGGAAAGAAAACGAAAATAATTGTTAAATTTTGTTAATTCTTTATTCGCCTTTATTCAGGTGATAACCAGCCCCCATTTTCTTTCTATCCGTTCATTGAACCAAACTTCAGTTTCTTTCTTGTAATCAGATATGCTATTACTCCACACAGAATTCCAACCAGAATGCCACCTAAGATATCGGTCGGGTAATGCACATACAGGTATAGTCTGGAAAATGCGATCAGCACCGCAAGCACCAGTGCCGGATACCGGTATTTCTCTTTTGCAAAAAACAATGCAGTTACTGCTGCAAAGGACGCTGCCGTATGACCGGATGGGAATGAATAATCTGTCGGCTTCTTCACTAACAGAGAAATCGCTGTATTTACATCAAAGGGTCTTGTCCTTGCTACCGCATTCTTCAATATGCCATTACAAAATATAACATCAAATACCAGTGCAAGTGCCATCAGGATTCCTGTCTTTCTGTGTTTCTTACTGATCAACAGCACGATCGTAAGTGCGATCCAGATGAACCCTGCATTTCCAAGTGTCGATACAAATGGCATCACTACATCAAGAAATGCATTTCTCATATGCTCCTGTATAAAATCCAAAATCGTTAATTCCATCTGATTCACCTTTTGTCCTCCTGCCTGTATGTAAATCGCAAACTATTTCTACCGGTCTGCTCTGTCGCTTCACTTATGCAAGTGATTTTGTATGTCTTTCAGATAAGTATCACTTATTTATTTTTCCCTGGAGGATCTTCACCCCACGAACAATCATGAATACACCTACGATCAACAATGCCGCTGACATTACCGTTGGAAACAAAGAACCCATAACAATCGTGAGGCTGGCCGTCTGAATGAGCATAAAAATAAAGCTAAGCACACTAATGCCATTTACTAATATAAAGCCGGCTCCAACTACAATACATATGACTCCGGCATAAATATTCGCGCCTTTCCGAACTGCGGAACCAACCTTTCTTGCCTGCTCCCGCTGTGCAGGATCCATATCCATGCCGTTCATCATCCGATCAAATTCCGGTGACAGTCCACTCCCATATCCTACAGCATCATCATTTACCTGACTGGTATAGACCTTCTTTCCAGCATCTCCTGAAAATGGTGTACCCGGAGTTCCCTGCTGCCATTGTGAATCCTGCCCGGTATCTGTAGCCCATGGTGATGTTTTCTCGCTATTTTCTATTATTATGTCTGCGGGTTGGCTGCCATACACACCATATGGGCCGTTATATCCGGACTGACTGTTGTATCCGGACTGACTATTATATTCGCCATATTGACTGTTATATCCGGAAGTCTGAACGACATCATCGCTCTCTCCTTTTATAAAGTTACGAATTCCCTGTATCAGAAGCAGCACTCCTATACCACCGAAAAACAAAAGGAAAAGTCTCATAATGCCTAACCCTTTTGCCCAAAGACCTACAAAGCCAAAACTCATGAATACCAAAGTTCCCAGAATGCAACCCAGTAATTGTTTGACCCGATTGGATACACTTTCCATCGAATTAATAAACAATACGATTCCTGTCAATGCAAATATCAATCCGAATCCAAGTACAATCCCCCATGTTAAGATTCCTCCCTGATCATACAGGTTTGTTATGCCCCAGACTCCGAGGGCAAGCATCATCACACCAAAGCAAAAGAAAACAAATGCTCCTATTTTTGCTCCTTTTTGTTCCTGCATAAAACCACCTCCGTTTATAGAGTATCACAGAACTGTGTTTTTTTGCACTCCTCCATGTATATTTTTTCGATTTTGTCACCAAATGCCTTCGATGAAAATGCTTCCGATGATACTTCTGTTCCTATAAAGCAAAAAAATCCCCCGCACTTGTCTCCTGTAGTTCTTCGGGCTACAGGCAAATGCGGGGAACCTTTTCTTTATTTGTTGATTTATTCACTCTAATAAGTATGTTTCTTTGACTTTGGTGCTGCAGCTTCAACCTCCTGTGCATTATGATTAGCTGTTGCACATACCTTCTGAACTGCTTTCTTTTTCTTCAATGGATGCTTTGGATTCTTATCCATGATCTACACTCCCTTTCTTATATCTGTATACATATACATAAGGGGTCATGTTTTTTATTCGCACGGCTCGATATCAACACATTTTATTCGATGGCAATGAAGTTCTCCTTTTCGATTGCTTCCGGTGCTTTCTTTGGAAGGGTCAGACGAAGAATACCACTTTCATATTTTGCATGTATATCCTTCTGACTGATACCGTCACCAACATAGAAACTTCTGCTCATGCTGCCGGCATAACGTTCACGTCTGATATACTTACCGTTCTTCTTATCTTTCTCATCCTTATCCAGACCTTTTGCAGCGGAAATGGTGATGTAGCCATCTTCCAGTTTGACATTTACTTCATCCTTCTTAAATCCAGGAAGATCAATGTCTACTTCATAGCTGTCATCTGTTTCACGGACATCCGTCTTCATCATGTTCTTAGCATGTTTGCCATACAACGGGCTTTTCTCCGGAAACATTTCCTTTTCAAATTCCTTACCGAATGGGAAATCATCCATCCAATCATCAAATAAACTTTCTCCAAAAATACTAGGTCTTAACATAAGTCATTACTCCTTTCAATTTCAAACCAGTGTCGGAAATCTCAGCTCCTTATGGAACCTTGAGGCACTTAGACTTTTGTATGTTTAGCACTGTCAGAGAAACCTGAGGTGTCGAATTTGTATGTTATAAGTTCCGGGATTCTTTCTTTTATCTTCTTTCTTAATCCCTTTCCTTATCTTTAGTTATGTTATAGCACCGTTTATTAGCACTGTCAATAGTCGAGTGCTAATTTTGTGTGAAGATTTTGTGAACTATCTGATTTCCATTTCTACACTTAAAAGAAAAAGCCAGACCGGCACTCACCGGTCTGGCTCTTTCTTCTATATAATTATAGGTTATTTGTAATTTACTCTACATCCTGTAAAGCTGCAAAGTCTTCCTCACCGGTACGAACCTTAACAACCTTATCAACACTGTATACGAAGATCTTACCATCACCGATATGTCCGGTATACAGAGCCTTCTTAGCAGCTTCAATAACTGCACTGACAGGAATCTTGCTGACTACGACTTCTACCTTAACCTTTGGAAGAAGGGTTGCATCTAATTCAACACCACGGTACATCTCGCCGGCACCCTTCTGGATACCACAGCCCATAACCTGATTCATTGTCATACCTGTAACACCGAGGTCATTTAAAGCTTTCTTTAAGATCTCAAACCGTGCAAGCTTTGCAATGATAACTACCTTGTAGATACCACTTGGAGATGCTGTAACAGGAGCTTCCGCAACCTTGACTGCTGCATTCTTTAATGTGTCAGAAGCATTATCATAATCAGCTACACCAAGATCTGTATTTTCATTTACATCCATTGTCATTGTATTTGATACATCAACGATACTGAAGCCGGCATATGCAGATGGAAGACCATGCTCGCATGAATCCAGACCAACAATTTCCTCTTCCTCTGATACACGAAGGCCGAAGATCTTCTTAATAAGAAGGAATGCAATTGTAATCGTAACTGCTGTCCAGAGGATGGTTGCACCCATACCTACGAACTGAATACCGAGCTGCTTGAAACCACCGCCATAGAATAAACCTTTGGCTGCGATCTGGTTTGCACCATATGTTACACCATCACCGATACCTCTTGCAAATGCAGGAGCTGTATCTGTAGCGAAAAGACCAACTGCAATTGTTCCCCAGATACCATTTAAGCAGTGAACTGCAACAGCACCTACAGGATCATCAATATGTAATTTGTAATCTAAGAGCCATACACCGAATACAACCAGTACACCGGCAACAGCACCGATCACGATAGCACCGAAAGCATCACAGACATCACAAGGAGCTGTAATTGCTACCAGACCTGCAAGAGATGCATTCAGACACATTGAAACATCAGGCTTACCATATTTTACCCAGGTAATGATCATTGCTACAACTGTTGCAACAGCAGGAGCAATTGTTGTTGTTACAAATATGGAACCAAGTTCTGAAACGGTTGTTGCTGCTGCACCATTGAATCCATACCAGCCAAGCCAGAGGATAAATACACCGAGACAACCGATCGGAAGGTTATGTCCTGGGAATGCATTTACTTTTTCAACCTTACCATCCTTGCCCTTTACAAACTTACCGATACGAGGTCCAAGGATTGCTGCACCGATCAATGCACAGATACCACCAACCATATGAATACAGTTAGAACCGGCAAAATCATGGAAGCCCATCTGAGCTAACCAGCCGCCGCCCCATGTCCAGTGTGCCTCAATCGGATAAATAACTGCTGAGATAATTGCTGAATATACACAATAGGAAATGAATTTTGTACGTTCTGCCATCGCTCCGGATACAATTGTCGCTGTTGTTGCACAGAACACTAAGTTAAATACGAAGTTGGACCAGTCAAAATTTGCATAATCAGTAAATATGTCAAATCCCGGTTTACCGATCAAACCAACCATGTCTTCACCAAGTAAGATTCCAAAACCAAGAAGGATAAATACAACTGTACCAATACAGAAGTCCATCAGGTTTTTCATCAGAATATTTCCGGCATTCTTTGCTCTGGTAAATCCTGTTTCTACCATCGCAAATCCTGCCTGCATCCAGAATACCAATGCCGCTCCGATCAGGAACCAGACACCGTACACTTCACCAGAAATTGCATCTAAAATTTCACTTGTCATAGTTCTTACCTCCTAAAACTCAAAAATGCGATACATGGAGACTTATCCTTAACAGACGCCCCATTGCATCGCATTTTACTTCATTTTTCCCCTCATCCGGTCCGCGCGTATAGCCGGATATCAGGTTTTTCTTTGTCCTGTATCGGGAAACTTATACCTCCCGATAAAAGAAAAAGGCACTACGAATATTTCGTAGCGCCTTTGCTATGTCCATGAGTATAGCACCGGGGATTACTCATGTCAACGATAAATTTATATTTTTTTTATAGATTATTAACCATGCCTTTTCCAACTGATCATCACAGTTTATAGTTTCGCATTCTATACAAGTATTTATCTACTTTCTCTTCATCTGTGGGATCAGTATAAAGCTGCAATACAGGATTGCTATAACTGCCATGATCCCCCCTGCAAATCCGATATACCCCATCGATGCATGTGTACATACCAGACCACCGATCCAGGTTCCGCATCCGATTCCCAGATTATAGATTCCTGAGAACATCGACATAGCCACAGCGGAGGCTTCCTCCGGAACCGCTTTGATCGTCTCTGACTGGAAAGTAACGTTAAATGCCGTTACAGCCATACCCCACAGCATACAGATCAATATCATTGTCCATGTAAATTTCGATGCCGGTTTCAGGCAAAGCATGACAACAGCGATCAGTGTGATCGATGCACGGATAAAATGATATCTGTGTTTGTCATATACACAGGAGAACAGAAAACTTCCAAGAATTCCGGCAGCTCCAAACAACATTAAAGTTATAGTAACAAGATTATCCTTAAACATTGCTACCTGCTTCAAAAACGGCTCAATATAGCTGTAGCCTGTATAGTATGCACCCGCAACTAAGAACGACATTAATATGATCCCAAGCATAACCGGGTTCTTCAATATCGCCGGCAGTTCTTTCATCTTAAAGGATGTACCGCCTTCAACCTTCGGAAATACAAATGCCATATAGATAAGAGCAAGAAATGCAACAACCGCAACACAGAAAAATGTCATTCTCCATCCTACATATAATCCAACAATCCTTCCAAGCGGAAGTCCAAATATCATCGCAATGGATGTACCGGTTACTACCATACTCATCGCAAACGACCTGAACTTCTCCGGCACGATCTTAACTGCTGCCGGTGATGCGATCGACCAGAAGACCGCATGTGCACAGGCAACTATGATCCTTGCTGCCATCAGCATCGCATATCCGGTTGCAACCGCTGATAACACCTGCCCGATTCCAAATAATGCAATCGTACCCAGCAGCAGCTTTCGGAAGCTGATCCTCGATGCAAGCAGCATGAGTGGCAGTGATAACAGCATAACCGCCCATGAATATGCTGAGATCAGCATCCCCGCTTTTGCCTCCGTAATCTGAAAATCATCTGCTATATCAGTCAGAAGACCGATCGGCATGAATTCCGATGTATTAAATATAAATGCCGCTACCGTCATTCCGATGAGTGGCAGCCATTCCCTGATTGATAATTTCTGATTCATTCTGTGATTTTATCCTTTCCTGTAAATTCCTGTATTTTCTATTTAAACCTTTACCGTTTTGCAACGCAGTCTGTTAATATGTATCCGTATCATGTAGCGCATTTTATATGAAACCTATCTTATATTACACGGCATTTTTCCTATGAACCGTATCTAATATTATCCGGCATTTTTATTTCTATAGTAATTTTATTATCGGCTCCCCAACTCCGCAAGTCAAAAAAATAGTCTTCTTCTTGTAATTTTTGCTGTTTTTACCGCTATTTTTTCACAAAATTAAGCAAATTCTGTTGCATTAGCGTAGAAAAGTATGTATTATATTAAAATATTGTGTTATTTTTATAAATATTTGATTTTTTCATAATATAATTCTTTATTTTATTCATATAATTTATCAGAATAACACATCACCACAATACAAAAATGAAAAGGAGAAAATCATGTGGGCAACTGTAAATGAAATCTTAACAAAAATCGATGATTTTGTGTGGGGACCTCCACTTATGGTCCTTATTATGGTCGGTGGAATTCTTCTCACAATCCGGATGGGCGTTCTTCAGATCCGCAAACTGCCACTAGCACTCAAATGGATGATCAAAAACGAAGAAGAAGGCGAAGGCGAAGTTACTTCCTTTGGTGCACTGTGTACTGCTCTTTCCGCTACGATCGGAACCGGCAATATCGTTGGTGTAGCAACTGCGATCGGAGCCGGTGGACCGGGAGCATTATTCTGGATGGTACTTGCTGCATTCTTCGGAATGGCAACCAAATACGCAGAAGGTCTTCTGGCTGTCAAATATCGTGTCGTTGACAAGGACAACCATGCACTTGGCGGACCATTCTACTATATTGAAAGAGGTATGGGCTCAAAATGGAAATGGCTTGCAAAAATATTTGCTTTCTTTGGTATCTGTGTAGGTCTGTTTGGTATAGGAACCTTCTCTCAGGTAAATGGTATCTCTTCCGCTGTTAATTCATTCTTTGATCCTGACATGCAGTGGACGATTAATATTCCAGGGATCGGTACTTATTCATGGACCGTTGTTATCGCTTCCCTGATCTTAAGTGTATGTGTTGCACTCGTTCTGATCGGCGGACTGAAGCGTATCGCAAGCGTATCCCAGATCATCGTTCCATTTATGGCTGTTATCTATATTGTTATATGTGTGATGTTACTGATCTGTAACATCACTAAGATTCCTGAGGCTGTTGTTATCATTGTAAAGAGCGCATTCAAGCCTTCTGCTGTTGCAGGTGGTATCGCCGGTTCATTTATCGTTGCTATGCAAAAAGGTGTAGCGCGTGGTATCTTCTCAAATGAAGCCGGTCTTGGTTCTGCTCCTATCGCAGCAGCCGCTGCCCAGACAAAGGAACCGGTTCGTCAGGGTCTTGTATCCATGACAGGTACTTTCATCGATACCATCATTATCTGTACAATGACAGGTCTTTCCATCGTTCTTACCGGTGCATGGAAAGTAGAAGGTTTACAGGGTGTTCAGGTTACCACATATGCTTTTAACGAGGGACTTCCGATTCCTGCAACGATATCAAGCTTCCTGTTAATGCTCTGTCTGGTATTCTTTGCATTTACAACTATCCTTGGATGGGATTATTACTCTGAGCGTTGTCTGGAATACTTATCCGGCGGCAAAAAGAAATCCATCATGATCTACAGATGGTTATACATTCTTGCTGTATTTATCGGACCTTACATGACAGTTTCTGCTGTATGGACGATCGCCGATATCTTCAACGGACTGATGGCTATTCCTAATATGATCGCCATCTTTGCTTTAAGCGGTGTGGTTGTAAGGGAAACGCGTGATTTCTTCAGCCGTCATAATAAGCAGCCTTTTGAATAATTGACCGGGATCTTTTGCATTTCTCTTATATAAAGAGGACTCGGAGGTGCAGTTCCATACCTCCGAGTCCTCTTATTTTTTTGTGCTCTGTTAATTCTTTCCCTTAGCTATATAGTTGGTGGGTATTGAACCACTTTATAACACTTCATACCACATCAAATTTTGTTTTTGGGGTATCTGCTTTTATTTTAATAATCTATACCCTTATCTCTACCTTACTTTCGGGTATTATAGCCCATAGTAAGCATCCATACCCTGAAATCATTTTATTTATGGGTATAAAATCATTTTATTTTACACTATACCCATCTTCTTAATAATTTCCGGGTATCAGGTTAATCTCATAACATTTATACCCATATATGCGTTCAGTTCAATGACGATTCCGGGTATCACATTCATCTTCCGCATATTAAGCTATCCAAACGTTTTTTGTATTAATGCTATCTCTTCTCAGCAAAACCCTTTACATGGTCAAGGACGATCTGCATCAGGCGGGTACGAGCTTCGGTGCTTGCCCAGGCGATATGTGGCGTGATGAGCAGCTTATGGCTGTCCTTTATAGAAAGCAGCGGATTGTCCGGCTGTATCGGCTCTGTCCGAAGGACATCTAAACCTGCGGCTGCGATCGTGCCCTGCTTCAAGGCTTCTGCAAGATCTTCTTCTACTACGATCGGTCCACGTCCAAGGTTCAGGAAAATCGCATCCTTTTTCATCTTTGCAAATACCGCTTTATCCATCAGATTCCCGGTATATTCATTTAATGGCGCATGAACCGATATGACATCAGAAGTCCGAAGAAGTGTATCCAGATCAACCTGCTCATAACCCTCCTGTGCCGGTCTGCCGGATGCTGAATAATAGATTACATGTGCGCCAAATGCCTTTGCTATATCTGCCACCCTCCTTCCAATCGCACCAAGTCCGATGATACCCCATGTCTTTCCGGCAAGCTCTGTAAACGGCTCGCCAAACCAGGTAAATACATCATTTTTCTGATAAAAGCCATTCTTTACATAATCATCATAATACCGAAGCTTTTCAAGCAGATAAAAAAGCATGGCAAATGTATGCTGTGCAACGATCGTAGTGGAATATCCGGCTGCATTTCTCCATTCAATTCCCCGTTTATCCAGATAGTTCTTATCCAGATTGTTTGTTCCGGTTGCCGCTACACAGACCAGCTTCAGATCCTGAGCCGTTCCAACCGTCTGCTCATTTACCGGAACTTTATTCACGATGATAACATCTGCATCCTTCACCCGATCCGGAACTTCTTCCGGCTGTGACATCTCATATGTTACAACTTCTCCCAAAGCCTCAAAGTCCGTCAAGTCAATATCTTCTCCTATCGTCTTACGATCCAAAAAAACTATCTTCATATTTATTTTTAATCCTTTCATCTATTTTTGTTATCCGACATTCCATTCGCCTGCGTCTGCTGTCAGGGTGGATAGAAAACATAAAGTGTAATTTCCGTTATGATGCCTGCACCAGCTGCCGGCACAAAGCCCTTGTCTGAACCCGTAAGGGTAAGTTAGGGCGGCTGACGGCAAATAGGCGTGCGGGCAGAATAGGAAATGAAACGTGTTTTCTATCCCCCCTGACAGCAGGCACAGGCAAATAGAATAACTGATAAGCATATAAACTTATTTAAAATATGGGAGGATCAATCAAGATTCTCCCATACTGCTACCATAATTACTTTCATATTCTTCCTGACATCGAAATCCGGGAGCACATCTCCATCCTTGAAAATACGTGCCTGAATGCTCTTTCTGACCGTATAGTCCTTCGCTGCATGGAATAATCCATCCGTCGAATACCACAAATTTTTTCCTTCAATGGATATGCGCAGTTTCCATCCGGCAAATCGTTTTCCCGATACTTCGTATCCGCATGCCCGCAATGTCTGATCTCCGGTATGTTCCCAGATCGTCTTGTCCCTATATTCCAGATTTCCACTCTTCAACCGGGTAAGTGTTCCTACATTCCCGGTTCCATCGACTGTCTCCGGATAGTGACTGACCGCTTCCTTATGGTTGCTGTTGTACCACACCATAAACGGATATCTGCCAAATGTTTCCTTCGTTGCTTCCAGTGCTTTTTCCGTTACAAAATCTGTACAGATCATATCCACACCAAGCTGGAATAGATAATTAGCATAAACAGCATCATCTGAAACCGTATAACAAAATGCATACAGTCCGGCATCATGTACCTTACGGACATTTTCCTTTGTTACAAAATTCGTCCGCATTGCAACACTGCATATTCCATGATCCAGACAATAAGTGAGGATCGAATCCAGCTTATCGATATTTAATCCAACCAGATACATATAATTTGCAAAATGATATACGGAGTCGATCTGTTCATACATCGGCTGGCTGTATACCTGCATCAGCAGACGATCGAGCAGACCTTCATCCTGCCGGAAATCCTCCAGCATAGCGGCAACCCGTTTCTCGTTTCCTTTTTTTATATTATGGAAATCAATTTCAAATGTATAGGCAGGTTCATTCTTTACTTTTTCATAGAACTGTCTCGCGTCCATGATCGAATGTCCGTGGATCGGTATCTGCATTGCCTGTTCATATGTCATATGCGCAAATTCCGGCTTATACGAAACCCCGGTGCACTTACAATTATTCTCTGTCCAGCCATGACACAATACCAGACGGTCATCCTCCGTATAGGAAAGATCGATCTCAAACGACTGATAGCCTTCCTTTTTCCCATGTTCAAATGCCTCTGCCGTATTATGATAGGTTGTACCATCCATACCGCCAAATGCATGTGCCATCAGTTTTTTCGAGAATATCTCATATCCACAGTTTCTGCGGATTCCATGTTCATCCTCCCACTGTGCAACCAGATAGATCTCATCATCCGCAGCTTCATACAAAGATTCTACCGATGCTGCGATCGGTATCAACTGCTTGCAAACCGTGCCGTCATAAAAGGAATCGTGCCAGTTATGATCCGTTCCATACCATATCCAGCCTTCTTCTGTACGCTTTCTGGCATAATAACCGATGCACTTCAGATCGGAATTGGAAAATACTGTTTCAACAGTCAAATCCCCACCATCAGTATTTGAAACAAACTTTTTTTCTTTCCCGAAGCCCCCGTCCGGAAGCCAAAATGAACGGCGGACAAAACGTTCACCGTTCTGTCTGCCGCCATTTCCATCATAGATCAATGTATATTCTTTCTTTTCCTGTTCCCGTTTCCAAGGCAGATGAAACTTCATTTTCCGCTACCATCCTTTTATTTTCCAAGATCATCTTTAATCTGGGTGGTTGAAATGTCCGGTGTTCTTGGAAGATACACGACATCACAGTAGTCTTTCAGAAAATCAAACTTCCCTTCCCAGTCATTTCCCATAACAAAGGTATCAATCTTAAATTCTTTGATATCTTCTGATTTCTGTTCCCAGCATTCCTCCGGAATGACAAGGTCAACATAACGGATCGCCTCTAATAACTGCTTTCTTTCCTCATAAGAAAAATAACATTTCTTATGCTTCTGATTCCAGTTAAATTCATCTGTTGAAAGTGCAACGATCAGATAGTCTCCCAATTCCTTTGCTCTCCGTAACAGATTGATATGTCCGTAATGCAGCAAATCAAAGGTTCCATATGTTATTACCTTTTTCATATTATTCTCCTTCTCTCATCACAGCAGCGTTGATCGCCTGTGTCAGATCTTTTGCATCCTTCATATAACAAACCGGACATGCATCCCCGATCATCTGACTGATATATGCATACTGCTCTTCATTCTTCACAAATACTGCCCTCATATAAGATGCACTTACCTGTAAGGCATCCTTCAGGAATGTATTATTATTTTCTGTGATCTCCTTGTACATAAGGTCACTGATAATCATTATTTTATTTGGCTGATCCATAAATGTCAATGACAGAAGTTTTTCCGGATCTGTCACATCAAGTAATACCGCCAGATCAAAGGCAGCACGTCCCAGAAACCGCCTGACTGCTGCTGCATAATCATATTTCCATACGGACATTGCCTGTCCTATCGTAATCTTCCCACTTTCGTAAAGCTTCTTCGCTGTACGTCCCATCGCACTTGGGAAATAATCAGCGGTTGTTCCGATAACCGGAACTTTATTCAGCAACGGATATGCTGAATCCTTATTCTCATTGACCATATCCTGATTGCAGGAAATAAATAATTCCACCGTATCACTTCCGGCACAGTTTTCCGCTGTTTTTCTAAGCCACTGTGTCTCCGTACACTCGGATAGCGCATCTGAATAGATCATTACTTTCTTTTTCTTATTTTTCGGAATCGCTTCTACTACAACTTCATCCTCGGTTCCCAGGAATAAACTGCAGAGCTTGTGCGCATTCTCAACAGAATCGTAAGCACAGAACTCCTGATATGCTGCTTCATCCTCATAGGTCTTACCACGGTTGATCGCCGCAAGTACCTCTTCCGGTGTTACTGCCTTATCAAAAGGAAGCTCCATCAGATCCATATAAGTGCCACGTTTCTTACGATACAGCTCATAGTCAGCGCAATATAAAACAATCTGCCGACGAAGTGCCAGATAATCATAGAATACACTGGAGTAATCCGTGATCAGTGCATCCGTCAATGCCAACAGCTTATAGCTGTCCACTGTCGGAGGAAACTGGCGGATCCTCTTAAACTGACTGTAATCCAGCGAATCGCTGACTCTGTGATGCAGATTTACATAGAGGATCTGATCCTCTCGGAGATTTGCATCCAGATAATCCAGAAGCTCCTTTGATTCCGCAACAACCTGATCGACCTTAAGATAATCCTTCCAGGTTGGCATGTAGGCATAAATGTGCTCCCCGTTCGGTGCAAGCATCTTGCGCAATTCTGTCTGGTCACTCTGCGCAGCCTCTAACATACCACCGGTTCTTGGATAACCGAGCTTTAAGACCTTACCCGGCATCAGGTCTGCAACCTTATAGGATTCCAGCATATGTTTTTTTGTATAATCATTTGGATATAACAGATAGTCTGCATCAATGAAATTGCTCTGCTGAATGCCATTCTTATGCTTTCCTTTTGCATTCTTTGCAAGTCCCAGCTTTTTAAGCGGGGTTCCATGCCAGATATTAATGTACATCTGACCTTCTTTCTTCACCCATGCAGCCGTTAAATACACCTCAGTCAGAAGAAACTGTGCCGTTTCGATCAACTCCATATAGACAGAATCCGGAGTCACCGCTTCTGTACGGCTCCATCCGTTCTGTCTGATATAGGTCTTTACAATCTCTTCTGTATCTTTGGCTGTTTTGACATAGATATGAAAATCTTTAAATGCATCGTTATGATTTAATTCATTTAAAATATACTGCATACTGCCACGGACATTTTTTCCGAGTCCCATCAGTACAACCCGTCCCGGTACGATCTTACTGTCATAGTAATAATCGGTCACCGTACGCTTGCCGACCGGAATCTGGTTCTCTTTCGCCCATGCCTCCATCTGCTGTAAACTGTTTTGCCGTTCCTGATACTCCGGTGTTCCTTCTCCGGTTACAGCATGATAATCCACCAGTCCATCTGATGATGGCTTCTTCCATGTATCTGTCTGAATTGTGGAAGCCGGTTTCTTTTCCTGACCTGCATCTATATTCTGCGGCTTTTTTTCTTCCTTTACATGCCGCTTAAATAATCCTGTTATCGAAAGCTTCATATCGTGTTAAAACTCCTTATCTTTTTAACCTGTTTTACCACTTATAGTATATCTATTTACAGGTAAACTTTCAATAACATTTTCCCCTGTGTCAGGTTCTATTTTCTGACTTTGTCTGAATTACACCGTCTGTTTCTTCTCCGTATCCATATCCTGCTTTCTTAAAAGCTGATGAAAAGCATCTCCGGCTTCCATATATGCTTCCTCGTAAAAATATTCCTGTGAATTTAAGACAGGTCCCACCATTGACAGTTTCTGATAACTGCCATCCGGCTGCTGCTCTCTGGCTTTCACATTATCGCGAAGCATCGTTGCAAACATCTTCCTGACTTTATTCTTCACCGTCTCATCATAAAGCGGCGCTGCGACCTCCACACGACGAAGTGTATTTCTCGTCATAAAATCAGCCGATGCGATATATACCTTATCCCTGTCATGCGTTCCGAAAATATAGATTCTGGAGTGTTCCAGGAAACGTCCTACAATACTTACAATATGAATATTATCGGTATCGCCCGGTATTCCACTTCTTAAGCAGTTAATGCCACGTATCACCATGTCGATCTTTACTCCGGCTCTGGATGCATCGATCAGCTTATCTATGATCTTCTTATCCGTCAGTGAATTGATCTTGATTCCGATATAGGCGGGCTTTCCTTCCTTTGCGATCTGAATCTCATTCTCGATCATGGCAAGAACCTTATTCTGGAGACATTTTGGTGCAACCAGCAGATGTTCCATATCTTCTACTACAGAACCAAGCAGGATCGCCTGAAATACCTTTGCTGCTTCTTCTCCAATTCTCTTATCTGCTGTGATCAACGACAGATCCGTATATAATCTGGAAGTCTTTTCGTTATAATTTCCGGTTCCGACCTGCGTAATATACTGAATCTCATCTCCGACCTTTCTGGTGATCAGACACAGCTTTGAATGAACCTTTAATCCATCAATTCCATATACGACATGGCAGCCTGCATCCTCTAATGTACGGCTCCACTCAATATTATTTGCCTCGTCAAATCTCGCCTTTAATTCAACCAGTACATCGACCTGTTTACCATTTTCAGCAGCTTCGGTCAGTGCCTCTACCACCTTGCTGTTTCTTGCCAGACGGTAAAGTGTCATACGAATAGAGATAACCTCCGGATCACGGGCAGCCTCCTGAAGCATCTGCAGAAATGGTTTAATGCTCTCATACGGATAGGATAATAAAACATCATGATCCAAAATCTGTGGTATGATATGTTCATTGCTCTTTAACATCGGAGATGGCTGCGGTACACGTCTCTGGTAGACCAGATTTGCATCTTTTCTCAGAATATCCTCGATCTGGAACAGGAATGAAAGATCAAGCGGAGCCTGATTTAAGAATACATGTGGCTCTTCCATCTCTGCATACTCACATACCTGTTTTATCATATCTTCATTGATATCACGGGATAATTCCAGCCGTACCGGTGCAAGCTTTTTTCTGAGCTTTACGATCTGTGCCATCTTATCTCTGTAGTCAAGATCTTCATCATAGACTGCATTAAAATCAATATCCGCATTTCTCGTTACGCGGATCACAGATTTTTCCAGAACCTTATAGTCCTTATACACCTTTGGCAGGAAATGCAGGATCAGTTCCTCGACCAGCATATAGGTATCATCCTTCGTCGGAATCCGGATCAGTCTTGGAAATACAGAACTGCTGCATGGAATGATCCCTATTTTTTTCTTACCATTCCTTGTACCAAGAACAGCAAGCGCGTAGATCTCCTGTCCCTTCAAAAACGGAAATGGCTGCTTTCTTCCAACGATCATAACCGATAACAACGGTACGATCTCTTTCATGAAATATTCTTCCAGATATTTGCTCTCTGATTTTGCAAGTGCTTTAAAATCCGTCAGATGAACGCCCTTCTCACCAACCTCCTTCATAATGGAAGCATAGACGGCATCCTTTCTTTCGTTTAGTTCTGCAACTCGTTTTAAGATTGCCTCGATCTGCTCTCCCGCTGTCATATTTGTCTTGTTCTCCCGGAGTTTCTGGCTTAACAGCTTCTGATCCTCCAACGAACCGACACGCACCATAAAGAATTCATCCAGATTGCTCTGAAAGATAGACAAAAATGTCATCCGCTCGCACAATGGAACACTGGTGTCCTCGGCTTCTTCCAGCACTCGTTCATTGAATTTCAGCCATGATAATTCACGATTTTCATACAATCCGATATGATTCACCTTTTTTACCCGCTTTTCTTGCTGTATTTTCTCATTTGCCACTTCTGCATTTTTCAGATTCTTTTCTCCGTTATTCATTCTTTTTATCGCTCCTGTTATTTTCTCTTTTATGTACTGAAATATTCTTTGAATCGCCATACACCCCCTGTCAGATTACCCGTTGTTTATTGATCGTAAGCCAGAATTCCAGCCCAAGCACCTCGGCTGATTTCCTGCACAGGATCATACGTTGTAAAAAGATCTCAAAATAATCCATAACGGCACACATAGATTTATCGATCTTTAATTTCAGCCCAATATGTGAATCCCTGGTAATCTTCAGTTTGTTTTCTTTTACGGCATAGTTCACTCTGTCATGAATATCAAAGGATGAAATATCCGTATTTCTGACTCTCGAATTTCTCACATCACTTTTATCCGCGATCAGCAATGCTGCTGCAATCGGATTTACCGGAAATGCCGCCGACTCATCGTGATTGCCTATTGCTGTTATGATCGTCGCTGTATCCTCCGGATCTGCACCCATATCGTCCAATATTCGAAACGCCATGACCGCACCGGACTGCGCATGTCCTTCCCGGTTCACAACATTTCCGATATCATGCAGATACCCTGCAATACTCGCAAGCTCTGCTTCGCGCTCGGAATAGCCAAGTGTCAGCAGTATCTCCCTTGCTGTCTCTGCTACACGTTCCACATGTGCAAATCCATGCTCTGTATATCCCATTGCATGTAAGGATTCGTCTGCCATCCTTATATATGTCTGAACCGCTCTGTTCTTTTTTACATCTTCAAATGTTACTTTCATACGTCATCTATCTCTCTTCTGCTTCACTGTTCTTCAATTTACACCATCCCATTTTTTGCTGCTATCAATCACTTGAAAATTCTTTGTAAAATTGTAGTAAAATCATTCATTTTCGATGTATTACCAGCATCCTCCAAATGATTCCCCATATTTTCAGCACTTTCGGGTCCCTCTGAAAAGCACCCGAAAATTTTACATTTCTTTCTAAGTATATGTGATCCGTTGCATTTCTATTTATGTAAAATGTATGTTTATGCAGATTCCTTCTGTATATTTTCTTCTGTATTATCTGATTTATTTTATAGTCGATACAGCGATCCATACATAAAAACAGACAGATTATAAGAACCTCAATGGGCTCTTATAACCTGTCTGTTCTCATGTTATAAACTACGCTTTGTTTTTGGCTTTTGTTTATATCTGGGGATTTTTCTCCATGATACTCATATATGCCGGACGCATGATCCGGTTATTCGTGATCAGCTCCTCGATCCTGTGTGCGCTCCATCCAACGATACGTGCAACTGCAAACATCGCTGTATAAAGCTCCATCGGGATTCCCAGCATGTCATATACAAATCCGCTGTAGAAATCCACATTTGGACTTACACCCTTGAAGATCTTGCGCTGCTTTGCGATCAGCTCCGGGGCAAGCTCCTCTATGTTCTCATACAACCTGAGATCTTTTTCCCTGCCCTTTTCATGAGCCAGCTTAACGACATAATCCTTGAACACCCGCTCTCTCGGATCTGACAAGGAATATACGGCATGTCCCATACCATAGATCAGTCCCTTATTGTCAAATGCTTCCTTGTTCAGGATCTTGCTTAAATATGCTTCTATCTCATCTTTATCTTCATAGTCTTTTATATGTCCGCGAATATTATCCATCATTTCCATAACCTTGATATTGGCACCACCATGCTTTGGTCCCTTTAAGGATGACATAGCAGCCGCCATTGTGGAATAGGTGTCCGAACCGGAGGACGTAACAACTCTTGTTGTAAAGGTTGAATTATTACCACCACCATGCTCCATATGAAGGATCAGTGCCGTATCAAGTACCTTTGCCTCTACCTTGGAATATTTCTTATCCGGACGAAGCAGCATGAGAATATTCTCAGCCGTTGACAGATTCTTTGCCGGACGATGGATGAACATACTGTCATTCTTTACATAATGATTATATGCATTATATCCATATACAGCCAGCATCGGAAATTCACTGATCAGCTGGATACACTGACGCAGAGAATTATTCACACCGGTATCCTTTGCATTCTTATCATAGGATGCAAGCGTCAGGATACTACGTGTCATGGAATTCATGATATCCTCTGTCGGCGCTTTCATGATAACATCTCTTGTAAAATTCGATGGCAGCGTACGAAGCCCACCGATGATCTTCTCAAATTCATGCTGTTCTTCTGCATTTGGCAGCTCACCCATCAACAGAAGATATGCCACCTTTTCAAACCCCAGTTCATCTTCTCCCAGACTTCCGATCAGATTCTCCACCCGATAACCCCTGTACCAGAGTTCTCCATCACAAGGTACTTTCTTGCCATTCTGCACCTTAGAGGATACAATCTTTGAAATATTCGTCAGACCGGTCAATACACCAACTCCGCGGTCATCGCGAAGTCCGCGATTTACTCCATATTCATCATATAATCTTGGTGCGATATAATCATTTTTCTCGCATATCTTTTCCTGTATTGCCACATACTCATTCATTTTCATCAGACTCATCATCGTTCTTCACCACCTGCATTTCTTCAATCTCACTCTCCATAACCGTATCCAGCTCCTTCATCAGGATCAACAGATTGATCATATTCTCTTTGCCGAATTTGTTAATTACATTTCCGTAAAAGTCCTTAATGATCGTTTCCTGCTCATGAAGCTGTTTCGCACCGGCATCCGTGATCGTTACATAAGTGCCGTCCGTACCATTTCCATCATGTGACCATTTGACATAGCCGCAATCTCTGAGATCCCTTACCGTCTTTGATGTCCTGCGAATGCTCATCTGCATCCGGACGGACAGATCAGTCAGATATGCCTTGCCGCCATAAATAGCAGAATCCCCGCTGATCGCCTCTATACTTTGCAGCGCGACATATTCCGCAACACTTAATTTAGAAAATAAATGCCGTACGGAGTCCCTGCTCATCATGTATTTTCTGTAGGTAAATTCATTCGATAATTTCGTAATATCAATTTCCTGTTCGACTTTCTGTTCCTGCATAAACAACCTCCCTTTCCGGTACACATATAAAAGCCCCTGTTATCACTCCAACGTATATTGTTTCACTGAATTGTACACAATAACAAGTATAAGTGTCCCTTTGCTCTGTCAACTCTCTGTCCCTATGTAGTTTTATTTCCTGATCTTTTTATAGATTTTTCGTATCTGTTCCAAACATGAACGGAACAATGAATGAAAAGATTTTATTGAAATAATAGATTTAAATATACTCTACTTGATATGATAAATGAAACTTCCGGCTTCTGTCAACCGACTTTATCCTTATTTAAGAACTGCGCCGAAAATTTTAGAATTATGATAGAGAGGGATGGCGGCAGACAGGAATCCATGTAAGATACACATATATAGTTTTATTTGCAAGTAGCTGCCCTTAATGAATTAAAAATGAATAAGAATATACATATTATTCCGTAAGACGCTTCCACTCGTATCCTCGTGCAGCGGTACATAAAGTTGCAAAAGACGCAACTTAAGTACCGGCCTCGGATAAGGCTTACTCCATAATAGTATATCTCTCATCCATTTTATTCATTAATGGGCAGCTCAATATAATCTATACTCTACATATGTGTATCTCATTTTATTGCCCTGTCTGCCGCCATACCCTCTATCTATAAAAAGCAGCGTTATAAAGGCACTTAGATACAAAAATAAAGATACATTATCATCATGCAGCAAGCACGTTCGGACACGAATACTTAAAGTACAAATGGAAAATAGCATTACTATTATGTAGCAAGCCTTTTCCAACGCCGGTTCTTAGTGAGTCGCCATAGGCGAGGAACTTAGTACCGTTGCGTTGGAATAGAGTGCAAACGACTTGCGTAATAATATGTAATGTATTTTCCATTTTGTTTCAAAGGCTCCCGAACGTGACTTGCGTAATAATAAATAATGTATCTTTATTTTTGTTACATAGCCTTTATAATGCTGCTTTGATCTGCTTATAGATGCCCTCTGCGTCGAGTTCATACTTATGAAGCAGGTCCTTTGCCGGGCCGGACTCACCGAAGGTATCGCGAACACCGATCCTTGTTACCTTAACCGGATTCTTCTCTGCCAGACATTCCATAACCGCTGAACCGAGTCCACCGATGATCGAATGCTCCTCTACCGTGAACACTCTGCCGGTTGCCTGTGCTGCCTTTACGACAAGTTCCTCGTCAAGCGGTTTGATCGTGTGGATATTGATCACCTGTGCATCGATACCGTCCTCTGCCAAAAACTTCGCAGCTTCTAAGCTCTCAGATACCGGAAGTCCGGTTGCTATGATCGTGATATCCTTTCCAGGCCGTAATTCTACGCCCTTGCCGATCTCAAACTTGTAGGTTGTCTCATCATTAATGACCGGTACTGCCAGTCTTCCAAATCTCATATAGACAGGTCCTATATATTCATATGCTGCCTTTACGGCTGCTCTTGCTTCTACATCATCACATGGATTGATAACCACCATGCCAGGGATCTCTCTCATCAGTGCAAGATCTTCATTACACTGGTGGGTTGCTCCGTCTTCTCCTACGGAGATACCTGCGTGAGTTGCTCCGATCTTTACATTCAGATGTGGGTATCCGATACTGTTTCTTACCTGCTCAAAAGCTCTGCCTGCCGCAAACATCGCAAAGGAGCTCATAAACGGCACATATCCACAGGTTGACATTCCGGCTGCGATGCCTGCCATATTACATTCTGCGATACCACAGTCTACATGGCGTTCCGGAAATGCTTTCTTGAAGATTCCGGTCTTTGTTGCTGCTGCAAGGTCTGCATCCAGTACGATCAGGTTCTCATGTTCTTTTCCAAGCTCAACCAATGCATTACCATAGCTGTCTCTTGTTGCGATCTTCTTTACTTCTGACATAACACGTCACCTGCCTTTTCCAGTTCTTCCATTGCAATCGCATACTCCTCGTCATTCGGAGCTTTACCATGCCATCCCACATTGTTCTCCATGAATGATACTCCCTTACCTTTTACGGTATGGGCGATGATCGCTGTCGGCATTCCCTTGGTTGCCTTTGCTTCCTTGAATGCTGCATCGATCTGATCAAAATCATTTCCGTCGATATTAATTACATGGAAATTAAATGCTTCAAACTTCTTATCGATCGGATATGGGGAACATACATCCTCAACGGTTCCGTCGATCTGAAGGTTATTATTATCTACGATCACTACAAGGTTATCCAGCTTTCTGTGACCTGCAAACATAGCAGCCTCCCAGATCTGTCCTTCCTGGATCTCCCCGTCTCCGCACAGACAGTAGGTTCTGTATTCCTTACCGGACATCTTCGCTGCAAGTGCCATACCGACTGCTGCGGAAAGTCCCTGTCCGAGAGAACCGGATGACATGTCCACACCAGGAATGTGCTTCATATCCGGGTGTCCCTGTAAATAAGAACCGATATGACGCAGGGTCAGAAGATCCTCAACCGGGAAAAATCCTCTCTCAGCAAGGGCTGAATAGTAACCCGGTGCTGTATGTCCTTTGGATAATACAAAACGGTCTCTGTTCTCATCCTTTGGATTCTTCGGATCCACATGTAATTCCTCAAAATAAAGATAAGTAAAAATGTCTGCTGCTGAAAGTGATCCGCCCGGATGTCCTGCTTTTGCAGAATGTACGGAGGAAACAATTCCCTTACGGATGTCAACAGCCTTTTTTTGAAGGTCTAGTTTGTTCATGTCTTTCTCCATTTCGTTTTATTTTCATTTTTATAATTGTCCCAGCACTTTTCCGATCTTGTCAGCGATCAGAAGATCTGCCTGACTGTCCGTCTGTGTCGGCGACATATTAATAACTACCAGGTGTTTTCCTCTGAAATACCGGATCAGTCCGGCGGCAGGATAAACAACCAACGAGGTTCCGCCAATGATCAATGTATCTGCCTCCGAAATATACCGGATTGCATTCTCAATGTCGTCATTGTTCAGACCCTCTTCATATAATACTACATCCGGCTTAATTATTCCACCACAACTGCATTTTGGTACACCATCTGATTGAATAATATAATCCAGATCATAGAATTTGTGACATTTTGTGCAATAATTTCTATGGATCGAACCATGCAGCTCAATCACATTCTTACTTCCTGCCATCTGATGCAGGCCGTCAATATTCTGTGTTACGATCGCTGCAAGTTTCCCCTGCGCTTCCAGTTCTGCAAGTTTTTTATGTGCCATATTCGGCTTTGCATCTTGATAGATCATCTTATCCTTATAGAAACGGTAAAACTCTTCCGGGTCACGCATATAGAAGCTGTGACTGATGATCGTTTCAGGTGGATATTTGTATTTCTGATTATACAATCCATCCACACTGCGGAAATCCGGAATCCCGCTCTCTGTAGAAACACCTGCTCCACCAAAGAAAACCATACGTTCCGAACCTGCAACAATTTCTTTTAACTTTGCAATTTTCTCATCCATTTGTTCCATATATCAGTCTCCCTTCTGCATAATACAGGATCAGGCAATAGCGAAACCTTCCTATTGTAGTTCTACTATTGCCTGCCCTTGCTGTGTCACGGCATTGCCGTAACTTCTATATCCACTTTACAGGTACTGTCCACTGTGTATGTATCGCTGTCTTTTATCGACAGCTCAACCGTATTTGCACCAATGGATAATGTTTCCGCATCAATCGTTATCTTCAGATCCTTCGCTGTGAGCTTGGCAACCTCATCAGAAATCCCTGATATCACAACTGTATTTCCCTCCGGAAACTGAACAGCATAATCATAGTCCGTCAGTTTATTCTCAATCGTAATATCATTGGCTGATATCGTCATTGTTCTGCTGATATTCCGTTCAATCGCTACATGGACGCTGATGCTTGTATTCTCATCTGCCAGAACAACTCCATCAGGCAAATACTTGGATATCTCGATCGTACTTTCCAAATCTTCACTGCATCCGGATACATCGATATCATCTACTGTTATCTCCGTGAGATTCTGCAGCACATCTGCCGGTCCTCCAACTGTTATCTCATTCGGCACATATTCTGCGTTCACTACTTTATAATTATCTGCTGGAACACCGGTTGTGTCCAGCTTTACTGCTACCGTTTTCGTCTTATAAACCGGTATAGTTACAGACACTCCGGTCACCTTGCTTTCCAGCTTCTTACCGGATATCTCGTCACCATTTGCATCATAGAAGATTGGTGTGCAGGTTGCTGTTACATCTGAAGTCCGTCCGGATACATCCACCTGTACCTCTGCCTTTTCGATCCGTTCAATCACGCTCGCTGCTCCCTTTACCGTTATCAGATTCGGCGTAGATACCGGAATACCGGTCGTATATCCTTCTGCCGTTTCACCCTTTGTTGTAACCGTTACCGGCAGGGATGCCGTCTGTTCCTCCTCCAGTTCTACCTGGAGTACATTATCTACGACCGTAATGCTGATATTGTTATTTACAGACGATGAATTCGCTGTCACCGTAATATTTACAGCATTTGTAATTGACAATTTTGACATATCCGCAATCGCTGTAAAATCAGAAGCTCCAAGTGCATTTACAACTGAACGTCTGCCCTTTACAATGATGTCCACCGTTTCACCGGACACAATATCATACAACTGATTCTTATCCGTGATCGCATCTGTATTGATCAGGGTAACCGGTATATCTCTGATCTGCCGCGTGGTTGAATAATCATCCACATTTAAAACTGTGACCCAGACAACAAATCCAAGGATCAATGATAAGAGTTTCCATCCCCAGTTACTGAATAATTTATCTTTCATTGCTGTCAGCCTCCTTTCTGTTATCAGAAGACTTTCCACTTTTTACATTACCTGAACTGGTCTTTTTCTCAGTATTCTTCTTTTTGCGTTTGCCATCCTTCTGCCGGCGTTCATCCTTTTTCTTTCCATCCTCCTGATTTAACAGTTCCAGATGGTTCCGGACACTTTCTGTATCCAGATTCCGATACAGCTCGCCGCCCTTTGCAATCGAGATCGAACCGGTCTCCTCTGATACGATCAGTGTTACACTATCGGACACCTCACTGATACCTACACCTGCACGATGTCTGGTTCCAAGTTCCTTGTTGATAGAGAGATTGGCTGACAATGGAAGATAACAGGTTGCTGCAACCACTCTGTTATTTCTGAGAATGACCGCACCATCATGAAGCGGTGTATTATGCTCAAATATATTAAGCAAAAGCTGGTTCGTTACAACCGCATCAACAGGAATTCCTGTATCAATATATTCACCCAGTGCGACCTTGTCTTCAATAACGATCAATGCACCTGTCCGGTTCGCTGATAAAACAGTTACTGTCTTGATCAGCTCATAAATCGTTTTGTCACTCAGCTTTCTTTCATCTGCATCTTCATGCATGATATAATCAAAAAATTTCTTTCGTCCAAGTGTTTCCAGTCCCCTCCGGAACTCCGGCTGGAATAAAATGATAACTGCCAGAATACCTATGCTGAACACATTTTTCAATATATACAGAATCGTATTAAACTGGAACAGGGATGCCAGAATCGTAAATAACAGGATCAGAACAATACCCTTTAACAGTGTCCATGCACGATTACTCTTAAACCACATCAGTATCTTATAGATCACACATGAAAGGATCAGGATCTCAATAATGTCACTGATATCCGGTGTGGTAATGTAAAACCAGTCAAAATATGTTCTCATAAATGCCAGGATCTTATCCATTCGGTATCTCTCCTTTCTAAATATTCCGGATATACAAAGGCTGTATCAGCCTTCCTATATGGTGGGATAAAGATATGACCTGACAAAAACGTCAGGTCATATGCAAGAATTCATTTACCTCGTAACACCACTTACTGAATCTTCATCAGCAGTATTCTGTGATACTGTATTGATCTTTTTTACGTTCTTCTGCTGTTTCGTCATAACAATCTTCGGAACAGCTTTCACATAATAATAATATTCCTCATCTTCAAACTGTGTATTCTCCACTCTTGAATAATCCACAACTGTTTTGAAAAACTGCGCTACAACCGCAATGATCACTGCACAGATCGAACCCAGCAGGATCTCTCCAATCGAGATGCTTGCATTGAGTACAACATTTCCAATCAGGAATAAGATGATCTCAAACAGACCACCAACAATAATTGCCGCATACCATGAATATTCAACCGATAATCTGTATATCACATGCACAATAATAAGAACAACTGCAAATACAACGATCGTAAGCAGAAGATCTTTATTATCAATCAAATGCTGGAATATATATTTATAACTTTCAAGCATATTTTCTGTATCTGTTGTCTTACTCAGTTCTGCAAGATAATTGGATGCATCTAATGAAAAATAATAGAAGACAGCACCAAAAGCTAACGGAACGATCGCGATCGGTCCTACAAACATACCTGCAAGAATCGGAAGCACATACTGCATTTTAATAATGAAAAATAATGGGGCATACATGACCACCCATGTTGCTTTCGGGAAAAACCGGATATACAGGCAATACATGATAATAAATAAAACAATAAATGATATGCCTGTTTCTTTATTGCCCGAAAAATAATTCATAAATGCAACAACTCCACCAATTGCATAAGTAAGACTTTCCGGAATAAATGCACATACAACAGCAAGAAGAAAAATAACCAGCCCGCTGGATATCGTTTCATTATGTCCGCCTGTAATATGTACAATGGACCAGAACATCAGCAATGCGAGAATGAACCGGATAGCCGGTGCTACGATCCTATCGTATTTACTGCAAAAATTCTTAATTCCATCTCTGAATGTCAAAAGTGATGCCATGTTTACTTCCTCCTCTTCTTCCCTTTGGTTTTGTCCTCTTTCTCATAGAAAGCAATCAGCTTCTTCAGATCCTGATTGTACTTTATGATATGAGGCTTTGCCTTGGTGTATCTATAGGAGTATAGAAACCATGCAAGAACCATAAATACTACGCAAACAACCGCATATACTATAAGAAGTTTATATGCCAGACCGAACAGATCTATATCTACAAGCTCCGTGATCAGTTTGCCCATATTGTAATAAATATAGGCCGCTACCACGATCACAAATAATATCGTTGTCGATACCAGGGTCTTCAGACAGTTGTATTTTACATAGTCTGATTTGAAATATCTGCCTTTTTCCAGATCTTCTTTTCCTGTAGATTGTTCGTACATGGCAAGTCTGGTCATCAATCTGACCTTTTCTTCGTTTACCATCTTGTTTTCTCCTACTTCTTTTCTTTCTACAAAAATCAGCTTTTGTTATTATAATCCATACGAAAAGAATAAGCAAGCATGCGCCGGAAAAAGTTTCTTAATTAGAATTAACGCCTTGATTAAAAGAATGCCATATACCCGGGTAAGGCAGATAGAGATGGTGGGGTGGTTGAGACTTGATGTCTCAACCACCCCACCATCTCTATCTGCTTTACCCGGGTATATGGATAAACAGCCTTAAAAATATTTCTTGAGTTCAGCAAATACCGGTTTCAGACGATCAGCGCGAAGGTCGAAGTCCATCTCCTTGTATGACCATGCCGCACGGCCGATACCATATTTTGCAAATACTTCATGGATGGCCTTATACCATAATACAGTGTTTGCCGGATCTGCGTTTTCGATCACACCATATTCACCACAATAAAGTGCTACATTTCGCTCCTTTGCAACAGCGATCGCATCGGCAAACAGGTCTTCAAAATATGCTGAATCAAGATTGCCCTTATAATCAAGGATTGACAGCGTTCCCGCAAGTTTTGCAGGCAGGTGTGCTTTTGCATATGCACAAAAATCTTCCATGCTGCCTTTGAATTCCATATGATAATCCGCTGGCATATCATCTACCCACTGTGCGCCCTGATGTGTAAAAAGAAGAGGGTCATAGCTGTGGAAATTATATATGATATGTTCATCCATCGGCATCGGAATATCTCTGACTGCCTGCACGCTGTTATGCCAGTAACCACCGATCAGAATATCAGTTGTCGGTGCATATGCACGGATACGTTCGACACACTTTGGTGCGATCTCTGCCCATACGGCACCATCTTCTTTATCTACTACCTCATTTAATAATTCAAATGCAACTTTATCTCCATATCCGCCAAAGCGCTTTGCAAATTCTTCCCATAATCTGTAGAAGCGTTCCTGAAGAGCTTCGTTTCCAAAAAATCCACTCTGTTTTTCTCCCGGATCAAAGGAATAACCGGCGGTCTTATGCAGATCAAGGATCATATTGAAACCATATTTATGTCCGAGTTCCAACGCGCGTTTGATCCGTGCAAAACCTTCTTCCTTATACTGTCCGTCTTCTGTCTCTACCAGATTATAATCCACCGGCAATCTGAGATGATCCAGTCCCCAGCTTGTAAGCTCTTTAAAATCATCTTCCGTAATAAAATTATTGAATCTGTCCTCGGAATAATCACACTGGGAAAACCAGCCTCCCAGATTAACACCCTTCTGATACCCTTTCCATGTCTTCATATGCATGATCTCCTTTTCATTTAGCAAATAATAAATTTGTAATTGTTATTTTCTGAATTTATGATACTATAAATGCATATGTAGGGAATATAATATATCCGATTTTTATATCGCATATCTGACCTTCATTGTTCTGATTGTATTTTTAGAGATGGACAATCCGTTCATTTGATAAAATAATGCCTATATGCAAATATTTTTATAGCTGTATATTATATGAAAGGAGTATTTCCATGAATAAAGAATTACAGAAACTGTTATTAGCGCAGCAGGAGGAACAGTCTTATCACCTGCCGATGGAGGCAGAGTATTCATTTTACCGGCGGATCGCAAATGGGGATACGGAGCTGCTGAAGCTAAATATGAATGCAGATACCATGGAAGGCATGGGAAAGCTGTCTTCATCCCCACTGCAGAACAAAAAGTACCATCTGGTCATTCTGACTGCCATGATCACACGTTTCTGTATCGAGGCCGGGTTGGATCCGGAACAGGCCTATACTTTAAGTGATATGCATATCCGAAAAATCGACGCATGTCTGACACCGGAACAACTGAATCCGCGAAAAGGAGCTGTTGTGAAGGATTTTGTACTTGCCATGCACGAGCTTCATAACAGTCCCGGACTGTCTTATCATGTCATGCAGGCCGTCTCCTACATCAACAACCATATCACAGAACCGATCCGGGTATCGGATGTCGCCGATGCAGCGAAGCTCCACCCGGACTATATGACCCGTCTGTTCAAAAAAGATATGAACTGCAGTCTCTCACAATATATCATAAAAGAAAAATGCAGGACGGCTCGCTACATGCTGTTAAACAGCCAGGCGAGCTGTACAGAAATCAGTTCATTTCTGTATTTTGCGTCCTGCAGTCATTTTGTAAATTGTTTTAAAAAAGAATATGGCCTGACACCGAATGCCTACCGCAAACAGATGGGTGGTCTGTCAAATGAGCGAAGCGATGCGTTCTAATACAACAGCAACGCCGTCTTCATTATTTGACAGAGTCTCATTCATGGGAATACCAAGCATCACCGCAAGTGTCTGAAGTCCTGCTGCTTTAGTTGCATCTGACCGGTTAAATTCAAGGTTATCACAGCCACCATCTACAGCATGGACACCCGGCCTTGTATTCAGATATTCTCTGGTTTCATCCCAACCGATCAGAATGCCATCCTCAGAGGAAGAAAAGAGAATGGCTCCTTTCTGAACATCGCGGGATTCTTTTCTAACATATCCTGCCAGATCATCCACCAGATGCATAATAGATATCTAACGCTTCCAGATCTCTGTATTCGCTGATCTCTGTGAAATCTGCATTTGTCATACCGAGTTCTTCACCTTCATATACATAAGGAGTTCCCTGCATCATATGAAGACAGGTTCCAAGCATCTTGGCTGAGATCACACGGTATTTCTCAGAATCATTTCCGAATCTGGAAACGGCTCTTGCAAGCAGGGGTTCAAAATCTGCCATTGTTCCAAGGCTTGGATCTATATCTTTGTAATCTGCGATATCATATCCGTTATCCACCTGTGGAGATACTCATCGAAATCATCTCCCTCTGCTTCATATGTTCCTGCTCCGGCAACTGCTGTAGCTGCAGGGGCATTTGCTTTTTCAGTTCACTTGTGAAATACCAAAATGTTGCTGCAAATCCTACGATCGCAATACCGAGCACCGGTACGGAAAGGTATGCGGAAAGGACAAATCCGATCAGCACGAATGGAAGAAATTTCTTGATCGGCATGTAACGCATCAGCATACCGATACCGACAACAGGAAGGATACCTGCTGCGATGGAAAGACCATCCGTTACCCATTCCGGAATTACCTTTAAAATGAAGTTGACTACATTTGCACCAAAGATTACAACAATAAGCGTCGGAAGTGCTGTCTGTAAGGAACAGAGCAGCGGCCCGCACCATGCAAGGCGGTTCATGCTCTTCCATTTGCCTGCATTGTTATCATTCTGCATACGATGAGCAACAAAGTTGTCATCAATAAATATATATTTTGTACCAGGTCCACTTCCTATTTTTCTCAAAATATCATTCTGAATCATTTTATCTAGCAACTTACATGCACCTGCTCGTATTTTATATTCACACAGTTCCATTGCCTGTTGTGTTGAAATACTATCATGGTTTTTAAGATAATGCATTACTCGTTGCTCTTTATTCATATTGCGTATTTCATCTGCTTCTGTTGCTGCACATGGAGAAAAAGCAAAAAAAACAAGCAGAACTTGCCGGCAGAGAATCAGGTTATACACTGACTTGGAATGACAATAAAGGACGATTTATCTGTAAAAAAAACGGCTCCAAATTGAATAATGGCTGGAGTTTCGATTCATCGAAAAGAATCGCCTATTGCACCGGAAAAAATGGTTATTTGTATGCCAAAATCAAAGACGGCAAATACTACACATATACTGCTAACAATAAAAAACCATCTTCAAAAGTATTCAAAAACAAGAAAAATACCATCATTCGGCTACATAAGAAAAATTTCTATGTAGGGGCTAACGGTCTTATTAACCTAAACAAAGGCTGGAAATTAAATAATAACGGATTATATACTTACTATGTTAAAAAAAACGGTACTGTTTCTGTAAAAATAACAAATGGTAAATTTAGAGTCTGGAACGGAAATAACACTAGATGGGATAAGAAAGATTTAAAGAAATATAAGGGAAAAATTTATACCTATAATGAAAAATCTTTTTTCGTGAATACGAACGGAAACATTTCAAGAGCAATGGGTTGGCAGGGGTCTTATTTCATCGACAATGATGGATGTGTAAAGTATTATGATGACGGAAGCACTTCTTACCGGATCACAAAAAATGGTGACATCAAGGCGTTGAAAGATGGCTGGAACGATGATGTTTATGTAAAAAATGGAAAGATACAGCGGTCAACAATCGTTAAATCAAGTGGCTGCAATTATTTTGTAGATAAAAATGGTAGCAGACAGGATTTTAAAGTGAAGAATAATCAGATTGTAAGGCCCGATAATAGTATGGCGGTTTCATCCGGGATCTATGCTGCAGCCGGAAAAAAATATCCGGTTGATAACAAGGGGAAGATCCAGAAAAACAGCACTGTGTTTATCAAGAATAAGGCTTATGAAACTGTGAGTGACGGATCTTTGTCTAAACAGCCGGCGAATCATGTTCATTTATGGAAGGCGGGTTCTGTAACAGAACAGATTGACCATAAAGCCAAGACAAAGGAAGTTCAGATCCCGGTCAAAGAGTGGGACGAAGAAGTGTGGTCAGAGGATATAAAACACGTTTGTTTAAATTGTGTATGGAATAAAAAGCCTAAACAGGGCGAAAGCTGGGTTGACATTAATGGAGATGGAAAGTGGACAGCGAGGAAAGAAGGACAAATATATTTTAAAGACTTCTGTTATGATAGCGCCTCTGATCTAGAGGCTCATCAAAGAGGAACAACCCATGGACAGGCAGCATATGCCAAGGTCCTCCTTGATACCATCCATCATCCAACCGCAGACGAACCAAAGTATGAAACTACGACCGTTATAACCGAACAAGCCCGGTCTGAATATTATCAGGATTATACCTGTCGGGTTTGTGGAGAAAAAAATGAGCGTTTCTGCTAATATGGCTTATCCTGCTAGTATATATAATGGAAAACAGATAACAAGCGAACAATCATTATCAAAATACGGATTTTGTTATCTTGGAGAAGAAAGTAAATCAGACAACATCCTTCTCCCAGATACTTACCTGCAGTTACTCAAAGACCATAATATTCAATGAGTTACTAGATAAGATATGGTAAAGAAATATGGATCAGGAGATTGGGTTCATTGACATTACTATCTGGATATTTTATAATAAATATGTTAATAAATTCATTTGATCCTATTATAGGATGGGCGGAGAGTATATCTTTCCGCCTTTTTTTTACCAAAGTTAAAGCCCGAATCAAATACCGTAATCTTTTGGTTTTCAATATCCCGTAAATGGGGAAAGTGAGATAGGGAGAAAATTGGAGTAAAAAATCATTATTTATAATATTAAATGATTAATAATAGCGCATTGTGTCAAGTATAAGTATACTCCCTACAAACCAACGCATAGGCACATAAATTTATATATTTCTTAACCAGCAACGAATTGACAGTCCAAAATACAAATGTTTATAATAAAGTATGTCCTTTGAATACCACCCTGGTACGCATTCCTCGCGACCGGGGTGTTGTTATTTTATTAACGACGCGGACTGCGGCTGCGATCAGCTTCTTATAGCCGCCGCTTAAAAATTCGGTTGGCACTTTACCGAAAACCATAAGTAAAATTTTGAGATTTTATCAAAAATACTTACCGGAAAAATATTTACAGATTGTCTTTATAAGCATCCACTTACCAAAAGTTACATCAAACCATACAAGTTATTACATCAACGGTTTTTAAACCATTATTTCTGGTATGGTGGTTTTGTCGACAAATCAGGTACCGGAAATTAAGAGGAATTTTTATGTATAACAAGGACAATACTACCATTTCACAAAACTCAAGCACCAAACATTCCGCATTCAATATTTGTCAGCTTTTTCCACAACGAACGGAAGATGAATGCCTTGCAGAATTAAAACAATACCCAAAACTTTATTGGACATATAAGAACTGGCCTGATGACTGGAAAAAACGTTTTATGGAATTTATGGAAGGCAAAAAAAGTCTGCCACTAACCTATGATCCATTTTTCAAAAAAATCTTCAACCCAGATATATACCCGGAACGATTATCACGACTGATCAGCAGTATTATCGGCACAAATGTAACTGTTAAATATATTATGTCAAATGAAGACAGCATGCTTCCATCAACATCTCTCCTACTTCTGGATATTATCGTCCAGTTAGAAGACGGTTCTATCGCAAATGTAGAAATACAAAAAAATCCATACACATTTCCCGGTGAGCGAATGTCATGCTATTCCGCAGATCTACTACTTCGCCAATATACACGCGTAAAAAGCAACCTTGGGAAAGATTTCACATATAAGGATATGAGAACTGTTTATACAATTGTTATGTATGAAAAGAGTCCAAACGAATGTCTGAAAGACCGTTTTGCAAATATCTATCTGCATCATGGAAGAACCATTTTTAATACTGGTGTAAATCTGAGTCTTTTACAGGAATACTATGTCGTTAACCTTGACGTATTTAAAAATAGCAAGTATGCTAAAGATATCAACGATCTAAATGCATGGTTGTCTCTGCTAACCGCTGACTCTACAGACAACCTTGCCACACTGATATCCAACTATCCATGGATGGAATCTATATGCCAGGATATATCTGAATATCTGTATCGCCCTGAGGAGGTTATTAGTATGTTTTCAAAAGCATTAAAAAAGATGGATGAAAATACTGTTAATTTTATGATCGAACAGATGAAGAAAGCGTTGGAAGAAAAAGATGCCACAATATCTGAGAAGGATGCTGAAATTGCTGCATTACAGGCTAAACTTGCTGCGTTAGAACACTAACGCACGGTTCTTTAGCATAATTATTTTCCAACAATGTGATCATATAAAATAAAGTAATTTCGTTACAACGGATACTATAAAAAAGGGCTGCCGCACTAAGTGATTGGTGCGACAGCCCTTTTTTTCGGTGTCATTGCTCATAATAACATATACACAATCGTACTGCCTATGATGCTGACAAATGTATTCTTTTTCCACACATGAAGGGCGACACAAACTGCGGCTGCGATCAACTTCTTATAGCCGCCGCTTAAGAATTCGGTCGGTACTTCCTTCAGGCAGTATACGATCAGCACAGCCATGATGGCTGCCGGAAGGATTCGTCCGAGATACCGGATTTTTTCGGGGATTTGTTTTCTCTTTCCAAGAATGGTAAATGGGAGCGCCCGCATAAACAAAGTCGCCGCTGCAGACACAAGGATGCAGATCAGTACATATCGATCATTCATGGGCTTCCACCTTTCTTTCACAGATCAGCAACAGACCTGATACCAGAATCAAAGTTGGAAGAAGGAAATAATCTTTTCCTATTAACAGAAGCAACAGCACACCTCCGATAAACCCGGCAAGTGCCGGCAAATGCACTTTCACACTTCTCCATTGATCGATCGCGATCGTAATAAATAACGCTGTCATACAGAAATCGATCCCCTCTAATTTCACCGGAAGGATCTGACCGAGTATGCCGCCAAGCACAGCGCCCACCATCCAGGATATACGACTGAATAATGCCACATAAAACATAATATCCAATCTGCGTCTTCGGTCATTTGCCTTCTCTGCGTTGCGATCTCTTATCACCTCAGAAGACAGCATGGAACAGTTGACGGCATATGTCTCATCCGTCATTGTATGAACCATATATGGATAACGCTTACCCATTTTCTTGAAATCTTCAACAAATGTCAGTCCGTAAAAGAACTGTCTGCTATTCATGAACAATGCAGTCAGTGCGATCGTGAGGATCGATGCACCGCTACTTAAGAATGTTACCAGCACAAACTGAAATGCGCCAGTATATACCGTCAGGCTGGTAAACAACGACCAGAACCAGGAAAGTCCTGCTTCCTGCATCGTAAGTCCATATGCCATACTGACAAAGAGATAACTTCCGGTGATCGGCAAAGCCTTCACAAATGCCTGTTTTAATACTTCTTTTCTGTCTACAGTCTCCCCAGCCATAATTTTTCTCTGTGCTCCTAACTCACATTACAATATCTCTGAAATCTTTTCCAGTACCGCTTCTGCCAGCGCCTTGTGTCCTTCTTCATCCATGTGCTCCTGATCCCGTTCCGATGGTACGGCATAATCAGAAGCCGCCAGATAATAAAGTCCTTCTTCCTCTGCGATCTGCCGGTAAATCTCCGGCAGCTCTTTGGACACCTGTACAGAATTCTTTCCAAATTCCGGATCAAATCCATCCCAGACCTTCTCGCCCAGTGCGATCGGTGACATCAGAAGGATCTTCGCTGATGGCGCACCATCCCGGATCTGTCGCACAAGTTTACGGATACCTAAGCCGATACTGCCTGCCGTTGCACCATAAAATGTCTTACAATCATTTGTTCCAAGCATTAAAATGATCAGATCCTCCGGCTTATGGGTTTCTAATATGATCGGAAGGAGTTCACTGCCACGTCTGCCCGGACGAAGCGGATCGTCAAATACTGTAGTTCTGCCACACAGCCCTTCCTCCTGTACAATATATCCCTTTTCCATCAGTCCGGTTCCTACGATTCCGGTCCATCTGGTATCCCAGTCATAGCGTTCTGCCGTTCCCGGCACATAACCATATGTGTTTGAATCACCAAAGCATAATACCTGTCGCATGGCATTTCCTCCTTCTTATATTTTACTAATGCAGTAACGTAATATCATCATGTTTGAACACTTTCGGCATTACTAATCCAGAGGACGCTTCCGCTCGTTTCGTCCTGCAACGGTACTAAGCTGCCGCTTACAGCGCCACCTAAGAACCGGCGGACTCAAATGCCTCTGTCTTGGTAATCCGAAATGTTCAACCTTAATACATTTTTTGTTTCTTTACATTATTATTTTACTATTCCTATTTGGAATGTATGAATTATATAATAAATTCCAACTAAAATACAATACATAAAATTTAGAAGTTGTTATAACTTTCTCTTATAGCCAATTCAAGCATGTTACAACATAGAAATTCCGTAGCGCAAGATTACAATATTATGATCTCACCCTACGGAATACCTGGATTCAACAGTACGAGATCATAATATTATGCAGCAAGCCTATCGACATGTCGGTCCTTAGTGAACTGCCAAAAGCAGTGAACTTAGTACCGTTACATGGAGATAGAGCGAAAGCGCCTTGCGGAATAATGATTATGATCTCGCACTGTTGAATCCCTATGGTTATTCTAATTCAAATGCTCCGGTATAAAGCTGGTAATAGGTTCCTTTCTTTGCGATCAGATCCTCATGTGTACCACGTTCAATGATCGCACCATGATCCAGTACCATGATAACATCCGAATTCTTAACTGTAGACAAACGATGTGCAATGACAAATACGGTTCTGCCTTCCATCAGCCGATCCATTCCCTGCTGAACCATTGCCTCCGTCCTCGTATCAATCGAGGAGGTTGCTTCATCCAGTATCATAACCGGCGGATTGGATACGGCTGCTCTTGCGATTGAGATCAACTGACGCTGTCCCTGTGACAATCCGCTTCCATCTCCGGCAAGCACCGTGTCATATCCATTTGGCAGCATCATAATGAAGTTATGCGCATTTGCAAGCTTGGCGGCTGCAATACATTCCTCATCCGTGGCATTTGGATTTCCATATTTCAGGTTCTCCATAACCGTTCCGGTAAACAGATTGACCTCCTGCAATACGATACCGAGGGATGCCCGCAGATCCTTCTTGCGGATCTTATTAATGTTGATTCCGTCGTACCGGATCTTACCATCGTCTATATCATAGAAACGATTGATCAGATTGGTGATCGTCGTTTTTCCTGCTCCGGTCGCACCTACAAATGCGATCTTCTGACCCGGTTTCGCATAGAGCGTCACATCACGCAGAATCTGTTTGTCCGAATTGTAACTGAAATCCACATGATCCAGAACGATATCGCCCTCTAATTTCTGGTAAGTAAGACTGCCATCCTCATGTGGATGCTTCCATGCCCAGATTCCGGTTCGTTCTTTCACTTCCATCAGCTCACCATTTTCCTCTTTGATATTTGCAAGTGTTACATAACCATTATCCACTTCCGGTTCTTCATCGATCAGCTTAAAGATACGCTCCGCGCCTGCAAGCGCCGTTACGATCGCATTAAACTGATTCGAAAGCTGTGAGATCGGATTGGTAAAGTTCTTCGACAACGTAAGGAAGGATGCGATCATACCAAGAGTGGCTGTATTCGTTCCGACCAGCGTCAGATTCGTTGCACCGGAGATCGCAAGCCATGCGCCAACAACCGCAACAACTACATACTGCACATAACCAAGTGCATTCATCATCGGCATCATTCCGCTTGCATAACCATTTGCACTGGCTGCTGCCTGCTGCCATTCCTGATTCTTTTTCTGGAAATCTTCTCTGGCTTTCTCTTCGTGGCAGAATACCTTAACAACCTTCTGGCCATTGACCATTTCCTCGATATAACCATCTAATGCACCAAGTGTCTGCTGCTGTTTTATAAAATAAAATCCACTCTTGCCACCGATGACCTTCACCAGCTTCATGATAAAGAACAGCATCACGACAACGATCAGCGTCAGATAAATGCTCTGATATAACATACAGCAGAATACCGCAACAACCGTACAGATCGATGAGATCATCTGTGAAAGGGACTGTGCGATCATCTGGCGGAGCGTATCGGTATCGTTGGTATAGCAGCTCATGATATCTCCGTGTGTATGCGTATCAAAATAACGGATTGGCAGGCTCTGCATCTTCTCGAACATCTCATCTCGTATGGTTTTCAGAGTTCCCTGTGCGATTCCTACCATCAGGTAGTTATAAAACCATGTAGAAAATACACCGATCAGGTAAATAACGCCGACCATGCAAAGTGCCTTGATCAGCCCGGTATAGACCGGATGATCCATTGCAAGGATCGGGGTGATATAATCATCGATCAGTATCTCGATAAACATTGCTGACGCTACACTTGCAAGTGCACTTAAGATAATACAGATAAATACAACAACCAGCGTCTTCTTATATGCTCCGATATAGGACAGCAGCCGTTTGGCTGTATCTTTATTAATCCTGCTGCCCTGCTCTCTGTCGGGTGCGTTCATCTGGTTCTTCTGTTTACTCATCCTGGCCGCCTCCCTTCTGCTGTGATTCATATACTTCTCTGTAGATCGGACTCTTTACGATCAATTCTTCATGTGTACCTACATCCATGATCTTACCATCATCCAACACCACGATCTTATCCGCATGCCGGACAGAAGAAATTCTCTGCGCAATGATGATCTTGGTCGTGTCCGGCAGGTATTCGGCAAATGCTTTCTGGATTATCGCATCAGTCTTCGTATCAACCGCACTGGTCGAATCATCGAGGATCAATATCTTCGGTTTCTTAAGGAGTGCCCGCGCAATACAAAGACGCTGCTTCTGTCCACCGGAGACATTTGTTCCTCCCTGCTCAATGTAGGTATCATATCCATCCGGCATCGCCTCAATGAATTCATCCGCACAGGCAAGGCGACAGGCTTCTTTTACTTCTTCATCCGTCGCCTGTTCATTTCCCCAGCGGAGGTTCTCTTTTATTGTTCCTGAAAACAGTTCATTCTTCTGAAGAACCATTGCAACCGCATCCCGAAGCACCTGCAGATCATATTTGCGGACATCCATGCCACCAACCATAAGTGTTCCACCTGTCACATCATACAGGCGAGGGATCAACTGGACAAATGAAGACTTTGACGAACCGGTTCCACCGATAATGCCAACGGTCTCACCGGATCGGATCTTAAGATCTGCTCCGTCAATAACTTTCTTATCCGCACGCTTACTGTAAGAGAAATCTACATGATCATACACGAGCGAACCATCTGCAACTGTCTGAACCGGATTCTCCGGATTCTGTATCGTAGTGGTCTCTCCAAGCACCTCAACGATACGTTCCATTGAAGATCTGGATATCATAATCATGACAAATACCATTGATAACATCATAAGTGACGTCAATATCTGCATCGCATATGTGATAAGTGCAGTCAGCTTACCGGTCGTAAGTCCAAGTGCTTCATTATTTCCACTTGCTACGATGGCTTTTGCTCCGATCCATGAAATCGCAATCATACATCCATACATGAAGAACTGCATTAAAGGTGAGTTAAATGCCAGAATCCTCTCTGCCTTTACAAAATCCTTATAGATGTCGCCTGATGCATGCTTGAATTTGCCGATCTCGGCTTCCTGTGAATTAAAGGATTTGACAACCCGCATTCCCTTTACATTTTCCTGAACGATATTGTTTAATCCATCATATTTGTGGAATACCCGTTCGAAGATCGGGTGAACCTTGGCTGCTATAAATATCAGACCGAATCCCATAAACGGAATAACGATCAGGAATATCCATGCCAGCTTTGCATTGATCGTAAAGGAAACGATCACAGAAAAGATCAGCATGATCGGTCCTCTGACTGCGATACGAATGATCATCTGATATGCGTTCTGAATATTCGTTACGTCTGTGGTCAGTCTTGTTACGATAGATGAAGTAGAAAACTTGTCTATGTTAGAAAATGAAAATGTCTGGACATTATCATAGATGTCCTGCCGCAGATTTGCGGAAAATCCTGCTGATGCTTTCGCCCCGAGAATGGCTGCAAGCACACCTGTTAAAAGCTGTAAGACTGCAAGCACAATCAGCCATATTCCATCCTTTACAACAATATTCATCTTTCCACCTTCGATACCAAAATCTAACAGATCAGACATACAAAGCGGAATTAAAATCTCAAATACTACTTCCATTGCTGCACAGAATATCGTAAACAATGTCGGCTTCTTATATTCCCGCAGACTTTTTAATAATTTTTTGATCATACGTCCTCCTTCTTTCTTTATCTGACATTATCATATAATTTTTCAAGCAGCTTTTTCACCTGCGCCGCCTCATCCTCTGAAAAAGAATGAAGCAGTCTCTGTTCCGACGCTCTCCTGCCTTCATACATTTTATGGAGCAGTTTTTCAGCTTCACAGGTGCTGCATACCATCTTATTCCGTTTATTATTCTCATCCAGATAACAGTTCAGATAACCTTTCTTTTCCAGACGATTCACGATGCCGACAACTGTCGGATGTGCTACATCCAGAAATACCTCGATCTCCTTCTGTGTCACCATTCCACCATTCCAATAAACATATTCAAGTACTCGTGCCTGTGAACTGGTCAGATCCACGTCACGCAAATATGCGTCAAATCCGGCCTTCAACTTATCATTGATCCGCTTGATATAATAACCAATATCCTTCTCCGGACCACACGGCAGCTTTGGATCTGTATCCATGTCTTTTTCCTGATTCATTACTGTTTCCTTTCTTTTATTTGCAGCTATGTATAATATCCCGAAAACGCTCTTACATCTAATGTTATATAGCTATTATGTCTTATACATACCATACATCTCTCGATGTGTAGCACGCTACATTTTAGTTCAAAAAAAAGAATGTGTCAACAACCTTTCCTGCTTTTTATATTAAAAAAGCATAAAATCCATCTCTTATAGTCAGTTATCTAATTATACAAAAAACGCTACAGCACTCAGTCACAGGGATGGCTCCTGTTATAAAATAACGTGCTGCGATTTCTGTTCTCTGGACATTGCCCTATTCGTAAATACTTCTGTGCTAACTCGCTTTCAGCTCAAACAAGCACTCGTATTTACTGGCAATGTGCAGTTCACAACGAAATCTCGCAATGTTATTTTATAACAGGAGCCATCCCCGTGACTGAGTGCTGTAGAGTTTTGAAGCTCTTTTCTATGAATCGCACATCCGGTATCCAACCCCTAATTCATTCGTTATGTAATTCTCCTTACCGGGAACTGCACCGAACTTCTTTCGGATATTCGCCATATTCACCTGCAGCTTCTTCCGGCTTCCCGAATCATTATATCCCCAGATCTCATTGATGATAAAACTGTAGGTCAGCATCTTACCTGCGTGCTCGGATAACAACGCTACGATATTATATTCTGTCTGTGTCAGCTTCACTTCATTTCCGGCGATCGTAACCAGTCTTGCATCATAATTGATAACCAGCTCTCCAACCTCGAATCTTCCACCTGGCCGCAATCCATCCTCCGCCCGATGCGTAGCGATACGGAGTGCTGAACGTACCCTTGCTACCAGTTCATTTGAACTGAATGGCTTGGTTACATAATCATTTGCGCCCTCATTGAGTGCCTCTACTTTATCCCTCTCATCAGAACGTGCCGATAAAACGATGATCGGTGTAAATGATGATTGCCGCACTTCCCTTAAAAATGTCATTCCATCCCGATCCGGCAATCCCAGATCCAGAATGACCAGATCAGGACGATGGGATGCAAACATCATCTGTCCCCCCCGACAGGAATATGCGGAAACAGCCTGATATCCATTTGCTTCCATCAGCGCACTGATCAGATTATTAATATGTTCTTCGTCTTCAATTATCAATATCTTATATCTGTTATTAATCATTCTCTGTTTCCTCCATATCCAGTGTAAACCGCACAACAGCACCGCCATCCTGCAGATTCTCCGCAGAGATCTCACCACCATGTGCTTTTACGATCGTGGTACATACCGCCAACCCGATCCCTGCATTTTTCTTACTGCTGTCAAGTCCTGATTCACCATAAACCAGTTTCCCTGCAAATATATCCTTTACCTTATCAACCGGAATACCACATCCGTTGTCCCGGATCTCAAATACTGCAAAATGCCCACTCGTATATACACGAAGCCCAAGCTTATTCATCCCCTCTGCATGCTGAACTGCATTTTCTAACAGATTCAGGATCAACTGCTCGACTAAGATCGCATCCATCGGAATCATGATCAGTTCATCCGGAATGTCAATCTCAACATTCTGACCTTCATACCGTTTATTGAACTTAACCAGAACAGAATCTAACAGCTCATCCAGCGCAATCGGGATCTTAATGATCTTAACATTTTTTCCATCCAGTCTGGTAATCGATAACATGTTCTCAACCATTCGCGACAGCCATTGTGCATCCTGTTTGATTCCACGAAGCATGCTTTTTTTCTGCTCCTCCGTAAATTCATTCTTATCATCTAACATTGCAGAGCTTGCACCATAAATCGTTGTAAGCGGCGTCCGAAAATCATGGGATACGGATCGGAGCAGATTGGCCCGCATCTTCTCCTGCTCACTCTCTGCCTTTAACTGTTCCTGACTCTTCAACTTATTTGTAAATCCGCAGGTAATAACTGCAATAGCTATCATGATAACGGCAGAGATCATATTTTCCGGGATCGTAAAATTAATCTTAAAATACGGAAATGTAAATGCATAATTTACCGCCAGAATGCTGATGACAGATGCGACCGCACCATATAAAAAACCATCTGTGATAACGGATACCAGAAATACATCCAACAGAAAAATAGAGGGTATCAAAGTCTGATTTCCCCACTCCTTCTGCATAAACAGGGACAACAAAAATCCACATACCAATATCGCCGCTGTAATTAAAAAATTCTTCGTAAAATTCAGGAATCTGTTCATCGCTTTCTCCACTGTATCTTTTTGTAATCTGTTATAACAATCGTATCCATTTCAATCAATTCTGACAATCATTATTATATATTCATATTCTAAACTGTCACAACATATATTGTAGCACGTTTTATGGTTAAGACATGGTAAAAGGCTAAAAAAAGAAGACCTGATACCTGCGTTTCTCGGTACAACTATCAGATCTTCCTTCATCCGTTCCAATGTATGCTTTTCATATTTTGCAACCATAATCTACTGCACTCATTCTGAGCTTCCACAATCTTGCAGCAAGGAGAGCTGATTGGGCTGAAGAATATATGTCCTCTCTGACATAAATGCATATATTATGAACTTTCCCACTCAATAATATATCGGTTTTCGATATATCTATGAAGTTATTATATCAAAACATTTATCAGATACAATAAACCTGTCGTAATCTGCAATGTTTCCGTCGTAATCGACATATTTCTACAAATTCCGAATACGGTTCTCTGCTTATGCAGTCAGATACAGATGAGCTTCTTTCTTGTTATTCCACTGGAATCCCTCATGCCGCTCCATAATAAACTGGATGATCTGCTTATTATTCCGTATCTCCTTTCTGTTGTCTGAATTCATCTCAATGCCCTTCATACGAAGTCCGATACCCTTAAGCACAACCTGAATATTTCCATCTGAGGATTCCGATGGTGCGATCTGAATCCGGAGTGTCCGGGGCAGTGACTCTGATACGGAATCCTGCTTATTCTCTCCCGGATCTTCATTCAACAAAATAACATTATGTACCATCCGCTCGATCAGATATCCCATGTCCAGTTCTACATTTGTATCAATCTGAATTTCTTCTGCTGCAACTTCCGGATGAATACCTGCACCCTCACAGGCAGATGTAACATTATTTAATACCAGATTCAGGATTGAAAGATTTATGTATTTTATATACTCCTTCTGTTTTCCCGGTTTCAGATCTTCCTGTAACTGTCTGATCTGCTCCTGTTCCTTCCGGACAGCTCCTGCCAGATCAAGTATATGCACATAATTATACAGATCATGCTTGATATCCCGCAGCCTGTTGTAATCCGCCAGAAGCTTCTCATAATCCTCTTTCTGCTGCTTCATCTTTGCTTCCAGAAAACGTATCATTTTTCTTTGATAGCTATTATATACGATCGTATACAGATGATAAGCAGCTATAAAAGCAGATGCCCAGATTCCCAGTGCTATAAACTGTGACATCAGATTAACCTCTTTTACCATAGTCACAAAATACACAACCAACATCATATATCCGGTTCCAACAGCCAGAATCCACACCATGCTTCTGACAAATGATTGTCTCCGGAACTTCCTGTATGGCATAAATTTCCGCATAAACCAGACTTCAATGATCGTTCCTATGCCCTCACGCAAGGCTTCTACTCCAAGCCAGACAAGCAATGCTTTTGCACTGTATAATACCGGTGTATCATTATATGCATATCCAAACAGTTCCTCGATCACTGCTGACATCGTCACCGTAACAAGATCAAATGTCATAATACCCACCATAAATGATACCAAATTTATAACCATGCACTCTTTACGGTATAATACAACGCCTACAAGCATCATCGCAAATCCAAAAATATAAATGATGGCACGAAGCCATGCAGGTGCATCAAGCTGTATACTTGTATTTATTAAAACGCGGAGGAAAAACATATTTAAAATATTCAAGCCCAGATAGATCCGGTCTCTTCTTCCACGATCCATTCCCATATATGCACCCAGATAAATATTAAATTGTAATGCCGTGATCAGGGCTGCTCCGAGCACCTGCAGGAATGTCCATATGTTCATTTTTATCTTCTCGCTTTCTTTATACCACCATCAATATGCGTATATATATTTTGATATTTTTCTTGTTTTATGGCAACCTTTTTATTATAATATTACCAGTTAAGCAAATGTTTTCTACAGTGAAATTACCGGTTACAGGGGGGCTGCCATATATGAAACTCAAACTTCTAATATGTGATGATTCAGATCTGCAATTAAAAGAAACAACCAGTTTTGCACATTCCTGTCTGGATGCTTTCGAATCCCTCACTTTCAAAATCGACTCCTGCGAGCCAGAGAAATTAAAAAAAATGCTTGAAACCGATACGATTAATTATGATATTGCAATTTTAGATATCGAAATGGGAGACTTCAACGGTATCGATTTTGCTTCCGAGCTTAATCAATGCTGCCCACAGTGTTCAGTCATCTTTCTTACCAGCCATACCGATTATATCTCTGACTCTTATGAAGTCCGTCACATATATTATGTTACAAAGGATTCCATACAAGAATATCTGCCTAAGGCACTGGATAAAGCGATTCAGCTTGTAATTGAACGAAAGACACGCTTTCTGGACGTTATCTCCAACCGAAAACGGTACACTCTTCCATGCGACACAATCACTCATATTGAACGGCTCAGCCGCGAGATTATTATTTATACTGACAATGGGGAAGCCTATAAAGTGTACGAATCCCTTCAGGCTGTAAGCGAACGACTGCCGTCCTATTTCTCACAATGCCATAGTTCTTTCACGGTCAATCTTAGATATGTAAAAAATTTATCCTCACAGGAAACCGAACTGATTAACAAAATCAAACTTCCTGTCGGCAGACGCTATGCCAAACCATTCAAAGCCGACTACCTCAAATATATCTCCGAACATGCTATGTTGTAAATTACAAACACACAAACCATGGCTGTTCTATATGCCTTTTACAACATGATCGCTACTTCAAAGGTATCACCCTTGTCCGTGAACTCGACCGTTCCATCATACCTGGCAACAATCTGCCTGATAATACGAACACCTCTGCCGTGGTTTTCTGCATCCGACTTCGTTGTATGGAACTGATTCTCCATAACGGCGATCTCCGTTCTTTTGGAATTTTTAACAGTGATAAAGAAGTTACTTCCACGATTCAATATCGATACATGTATGAATCTTTTATTTTCCCCATTTGCATCCTGCACCGGCACACACTCGGCTGCTTCGATCGCATTGTCTAACAGATTGGCAAACAGACGAATCTTATCGACATCCTCCATACGAATCTCCGGTAACCCGGTTGGAATATTATAAGTAAATGCAATCTGCTTCTTCCTTGCAAGATCCCGCTTATCTGAGACCGCACAGTCAAGGATTGTGTCATTTGTCACAATCATCTGCCTGATCTCCTCAATCTCCTTCTTCTTTTTTTCTATGTACTCTTCGGTGTCTTTCTGCTCCCGGATCATTTCATTGATCTCGTTTGAAATCTCATATATCTTTTTGCTGGTGTCTTCTATACTCTTCATATGCGTATATGAAGATTGGATACTTTCTACAAACTGTTGTCTTTTTTTCTTCAGATTTCTTGCTGAAATGATATTGTAGATCAGTGATCCTATAAGCACAATAACTACTGCTACTATGATCATCCAGTTTTTCTCGTTCATCTGTGGTATATTTATCCTCTGGTCAAACATATTTTTTCATATATTCTGTTATCTGAATTCTCCAAAAAACACTATAAATTTTAGTATATCTATTATTTCTTTCCTGTCAATAATATTTTTATCTCTAGTTTTCTGTTTCAGATAACACCCAGACTGTGTTTTTCTCTTTCTATAAAAATTGTATAAACAGGTTGACTCTTTTTATTTTAAAGCTATAATAGTTCTAAAAAGAACTTAATAAGGAAATGAGGAATATATATGATCCTACAATCACCATCCAATATTTTTGATATGACAAAAAGCCTGATGAAGCTTCAGGAAAAATATCTCGAAAGCATCCGGACAGACTATAAGCTTTCACGGATTGAAGTTATCATCATTACTTTTTTACACAATAATCCGGCACATGATACTGCCAGAGATATCGTAGAGTTTCGTATGCTACAGCGCGGAAATGTATCCACAGCCATTGATTCTCTCGCAGACAAAGGGTATCTGACCAGACATCCGGATATTGACGATAAACGGATCATTCATCTGAAGCTCTCCGATCGATCAATTCCTGTTGTACATGCGATTGAGAAAAAGCAGGACGAACTGATCTCCTGCATCTTTGAAGGTTTTTCAGATGACGAAAAGAAGAATTTTGCATCCTATAACAAGCGTTTGTATGACAACGTATTATCACATTTAAAATAATATGGTCACAATACTACTGCTTGAATACCGGGCTGTTAGTACAATACTATATTCAGGCAGGCTCATATTGCAATTAACTTTTATACAATATAAAACATCAATCAAAGGAACGAGGAATATACATGAAGAAACAAAGACAAGCCTACAGCATGACCGATTCTCCAAACAACACATCAAAAGCTTCACCACCAACCGGCGGAGAATCCATATCGAAAAACATCAGGGACAATCAACCGAATCGGATTGCACACAACTCAGGCTCATCCGACCGGGAATTTCTGGCAAAAGAACCGATCGGTAAATTACTGGCAAAGCTCGCACTTCCTACAGTCGCCGCACAGATGATCAATATGCTGTATAACATCGTTGATCGTATTTACATCGGTCATATTCCACAAAACGGTTCACTGGCACTTACCGGTGTCGGTGTCTGTATGCCCCTTATCATGATCATCTCCGCTTTCGCGGCTCTGGTCGGAAATGGCGGTGCTCCACGGGCTACCATCTATATGGGCAAAAATAAAAAAGACGATGCCGAGAAAATCCTCGGTAACTGTTTTACCATGCAGATCATCTTATCCGTTATACTGACTGCTGTTCTTCTGATCTGGAATCGCGACCTGCTTCTGGCATTCGGTGCAAGTAAGAATACCATTAACTATGCAACCTCATATATGAATATCTACGCAATCGGCACAATCTTTGTACAGCTCACTCTGGGTATGAATGCATTTATCACTGCACAGGGCTTCGCCAAAGAAGGTATGTTGTCCGTACTGATCGGTGCGATCGCGAATATTATCTTAGACCCGATCTTTATCTTTGCGCTTCATATGGGGGTAAAAGGCGCGGCCCTTGCAACAATCATTTCTCAGGGTTGTTCCTGCATCTGGGTCTTAAGCTTCCTCTTCGGCAAGCGGACAACTCTCCGCATCCGTGTGAAAAACCTCGGTTTGCAGGCCTCCTATATCCTGCCATGTCTGGCACTCGGTTCTGCCGTCTTTATCATGCAGGGAAGTGAAAGTATCATATCCGTGTGCTTCAACTCCTCCCTTCTGAAATATGGCGGAGATATGGCCGTCGGTGCTATGACGATCCTTACCAGCGTCATGCAGTTCGCCATGCTCCCACTTCAGGGACTTGGCCAGGGTGCTCAGCCGATCATCAGTTATAACTATGGTGCAAAAAATGCATCCAGAGTAAAGGATGCATTCAAACTTCTGCTGAAGGTCAGCCTGACATATTCTGTTTTATTATGGCTTTGCATTATGTGTTTCCCTCAGGTTTTTGCATCCATCTTTACCCCGGATACTGCTCTGATCGAGTTTACTAAAGTTGCACTTAGATACTACCTCGCGGTTATGTTCTTATTTGGAGTCCAGATCTCCTGCCAAATGACATTCAATGCCCTCGGTAACGCTCCGGCATCCATCATCGTTGCGATCATGCGTAAATTCGTCCTGCTGATCCCACTGATCTTCATTATGCCACATATCTACACCGCAGATAAGACAATGGCTGTCTACATGGCAGAACCGATCGCAGACCTGATCGCCGTAACCTTCACCGCCATCCTGTTCTTCTTCCAGTTCAGAAAGGCACTACGGGAGATTGAATAAATTAATTAATAACCCTATCCGGTCGTTTATATTTTTTATCGAGCTTTTTCATGCTTTAATTCAGGCAACACCGTGGCACACATTGTAAAGAAGCTGGCACATCCGCCGATCAGATTCGAGATTGGCTCTGCCCAGAATACACCATCCACTCCAAGATTTCCGATTTTCGGAAGCAGAATGGTAAGCGGCACTACGATAAACGCCTTTCGAAGCAGAGAAAAGAAGGTAGCCTTTTTCGCCTTTCCAAGCGCAAGGAACACACTCTGTCCGGTAAACTGCAATGCCATAAAACAAAATCCGAAGAAATATATATGTAATGCCGGAACCCCTTTTGCGATCAGTTCCGGTGAATGATTAAATATACGGATAAACGGCTCCGGGAACAATCTGAGAGTGCCCCATGCCGCAAAAGTATAGGTTACGCATAATATAGTCAGGAAACGGATGGCTTTCCGTACCTTCTCATATGCCCCTTCTCCATAATTAAAGCTCATGACCGGAGATGCACCATTTGTAATACCCATAACCGGAAGTGTACAGATATCCCTCACGGAATTCAACACGGTCATAACGCCCACATAGATATCCCCGCCATAGATCTGAAGTGTCGCATTACATACAACCTGTACCAGACTGTTTGTAAATGCCATGATAAAGCTGGACACTCCCAGACTGATGATCCGCAAAACCCGCTTCCACCGCAGCCACATACAGCTCCATTTCAAATGAAGCACTGCCCGTTTTCCGGTCAGGAATACAAGAACCCATACTGTCGAGCAAAACTGAGAAATGATCGTCGCAATAGCCGCTCCTCTTACTCCCAGATTTAAAACAAAGATAAATATAGGATCCAGTATTATATTTAAAACTGCTCCGATCAGAACCGATATCATCCCTGTATTTCCAAAGCCCTGACTGTTAATAAACGGATTCATTCCTACCGATACCATGACAAATACCGTTCCCAGCAGATAGATCCGAATATAGGAGCCTGCATATGGGAATGTATCATCACTTGCGCCAAACAGATAAAGAATCGGCTTATAAAAGATCAGCCCGATAATCGTCAATACAATTCCTGTTCCGATCAATAAAGTAAAAGCATTTCCCATCAGATGCTCCGCTTCCTTATCATTACCCTTGCCACGTTCCATGGAACAAAGCGGTGCACCTCCATTTCCATACAGATAGGTAAAGGCTGTGATCAGTGAAATGATCGGAAAGCACAGACCTACCCCTGTCAGTGCAGTTGTACCGACTTCCGGGATCCGTCCGATGTAGATCCTGTCAACCACGTTATATAAAAGATTAAGTAGCTGTGCCAGAATCATTGGTACAGCTACTTCTATAATATTTCTATATACATTTCCACTTGAGAAATCTGTCTGATGTGCCTGCAATACCGTCTTCCTCTTTCAAAATAACATATAATATGATCCATTCCTACTTTCAAAAGCATTCTCTGTCAGAAAATGCTTTTCAGAACTGTCTTTTATATTATATTCTTTTTTGAAGTGAAGTCAAATAACACTTATCCTCTATGCGTGATAAAGGTTGACCGCCTTTTCGATCAGTGCCAGTTCCTCTTCTTCCATCTCGGTTGTTCTCTGCTTCTCAGCAGCCTTCAGATTACTGAGTATCTGTTCCGGCTTCGATGCACCGATCAAAACGGTTGTAACCTCCGGTTTGTTCAGCAGCCATGCAATCGCAAGCTCTGACAAGCTCATATTATAGCCTGCTGCAATATCATTTAACTCTGTCAGAAGCGGACGCATCGATACGACCTGATCCTCATGAAGGAACCGTCCATCTCTTGCCACCCGGCTATCCTTTGGAATATTCTGCAGATATTTATCAGTTAACATACCCTGTGCCAGTGGAGAAAAGCAGATCAGTCCTCTTCCGGATGCATATGTCTGCTTCAGCAGTCCGTTCTTCTCAACTGTCCGATCCAGAATACTGTAACGATTCTGGTTGATGATAAACGGACAATGCAGTTCATCCAGAATCCGTTCTGCCTTTGCCATCGTCGGACCGTCATAATTCGACAGACCTACATATAAAGCCTTACCGCTTCTTACGATCTGTGCAAGCGCTTCCATCGTTTCTTCTAACGGTGTGTTCGGGTCCATGCGATGGTGATAGAAGATATCTACATATGGAAGTCCCATTCTCTTTAAGCTCTGATCCAGACTCGCAATCAGGTATTTGCGGCTGCCCCAGTTGCCATAAGGACCTTCCCACATATCAAATCCTGCTTTTGTACTGATCACCATCTCGTCTCTGTAAGCACTCATTTCTTCCCGGAGGATTCTGCCGAAATTTTCCTCTGCGCTACCATATACCGGACCGTAATTATTTGCCAGATCGAAATGTGTGATTCCGTGATCAAATGCGGTAAAGCACATCTGTTTCATATTCTCATAATTATCTACACTACCGAAATTATGCCATAAACCAAGTGCGATCGGAGGAAGCATCAGACCACTTTTACCGCAATGGCGGTAAAAATCCGTTCCTTCTGTCTCTGTATATCTGGTCTTTGAAGCTGTATATTCTGCCATATAAACGAACCCCTTTCTATCTTAAACAAACAGGCAATTGTATCTTCTCTATGCCCTGTATTCCGGCACGTTTACAATTGCCTGTCTGTTACTTATTTACTGAATATTTTCATTATGCACCATAGCCATCCGGATTCATGCTCTGCCATCTCCATGAATCTGCGCACATCTCATCGATTCCGTATTCTGCTTCCCAGCCAAGTTCTTTCTTAGCAAGAGTTGCATCAGAATAACAGGTTGCGATATCACCTGCACGACGAGGCTTGATCTCATAAGGGATTTTCTTACCGCACGCCTTCTCAAATGCCTTAACAACATCTAAAACGCTGTATCCTTTTCCTGTACCCAGATTGTAAATCTTTACACCCGGATTCTCTTTGATCTTATTGATCGCTTTTACATGACCCTTGGCAAGATCTACAACATGAATGTAATCTCTGACACCTGTTCCGTCCGGTGTATCATAGTCATCGCCGAATACACCAAGACAAGGAAGCTTTCCTACCGCTACCTGTGCTACATAAGGAAGCAGGTTGTTTGGAATACCCTTTGGATCTTCTCCGATCAGTCCACTCTTATGTGCTCCGATTGGATTGAAGTAACGAAGCAGGATTACATTCCATTCCGGATCTGCTGTGTGGATATCTGTCAGGATCTGCTCAAGCATATGCTTGGTCCAGCCGTAAGGATTTGTGCAGACACCCTTTGGACATTCCTCTGTGATCGGAATAAATGCAGGATTGCCATATACGGTTGCAGATGATGAAAAAATAATGTTCTTGCATCCATTCTCGCGCATTGCCTTGCAAAGTGTTAATGTACCCGCAATGTTATTCTCATAATATTCGAGTGGCTTACGAACAGATTCACCAACTGCCTTTAAGCCTGCAAAATGAATTACTGTATCCGGCTTTTCTTTTGCAAAGATTTCATTCATTGCATCCAGATCACGGATATCCTTCTCATAAAATGTTACATCTTTTCCTGTTATCTCTTTTATTCTTCCAATTACTTTCGGACTCGCATTATACAGATTGTCAACAACTACTACATCATATCCTGCTTCTAATAATTCAACGCAGGTATGACTTCCAATATAACCAGCACCACCTGTTACTAAAATCTTCATATCATAATCCTCCTGTAAAATAAATTCTTAACCTTCGGTTATCACAACATTTATCGGTACCGGATTCTCTGTTACGATAACCACTATCATCATTATACACGAGAATAAAAACTAATCAATAGTTTTTGCTAAATTTTTACTAAAAGTTAGTAAATTTTATTCTTTTTTGTTTACTGCATGAATTCTACCGCATGCTTCCGCTTCCATATCGGCATCAGATTCCGCTGGCAGGTTGGATTCTTCCGCTGTTCAATCCCGATCGTATGAAAGAAGGTCTTCCAGAGTTCGGTATATTCATCCTTCAATAATTCCGTCCGTCGGAGCGTCTTTATTTCCTCATCGGACAACTCCCGCAAATACATCTTCTGAGCCTTTTCCTTCATATATCGGTTCTGTTCTGAAATCTCTCTTTCTCTATCTGCCTGCTGTCCTGAGTAATGTTTTCCCGGATGGATCACCGCATACTTCCGGTTATCATCAAGGATCATAAAATATTCGTCCGGCATCCGGTCTGCAAAATGCTCTGCCACCTGATAGATCACATCATGCTTCGGTTCCAGATGACAGACATACACCTTATTATCAATCGAATTGAATCTGGCAAATTCCCGAAAATGATGAATTTCATTTCCAACTGCCCGCCGAATCTCCAGCATCCGGCTGACCGGAGGCTCTGCAAGCATCCCGATCACCCTTGGTCCTGCCTGAAATCCGATCCGCAAAAACCGGTAGATATCGTCCAGTACATCATCTTCCATCAGACAGGCATAATACACATCGATATATGCCTGCATCCCGATCTTATTTCGAACGGAACGCAGAACCTTTTCCGTCTTTTCTGCATCGGCATCCACATGGACATACTCGTCAAATAAAGTTGCCTGCACGATCGGCTCTGTCCGTAACCGCACCCTATCATGTCCGACCCGGAGTGCATAGACCCATGCATCATAGATGCAGGTCATCATATCTTCTAATTGATGTTTACAGGTAAATATCCTCATATTTACATTCTCCCATCTATATCCTCATCTATCTATAAAATCTATCCTGACAATATTTCTTCATACAATCGTCTATTCTTAAATAGGATTTTACATTTATTCACAAATCAATTCGGAACTCCAAATACTCCCTGAGCATCAAAAAAGGATAACTGCTTATATTCTTCTTCCTTATGCTCTACCTGCCAGTTTTCTTTTGCATGCTCGCCTATCAGTTGTCTGGTAATATACTGCTCTTCGATCGGTATCTTATACATCATCCGTCCTCCACAGGTAATAAAATAATGCGCCCGTTTCAACACCACGCCCATCTTCTTCAGATGGTCAAATTCCAGATGTCCGTACCGTCTCGCCTTTACGATCCTGCCTGCTGATTTCGGTCCTATCCCCGGCACCCGGAGCAGCGTATCATAAGAAGCTGTCTGCACTTCGATCGGGAACTGTTCCAGATGCCGGATCGCCCAGTCGCATTTCGGATCCATCCGGACATTAAAATTCGGTCGCTCCTCCGACAACAATTCATCTGCCTGAAATCCGTAAAACCGCAGCAGCCAGTCTGCCTGATACAGTCGGTGTTCTCTCAGAAGCGGAACCGGAGTCGCAAGAGACGGAAGTGCCGAGTCCTCATTTACCGGAATATAGGCGGAATAAAAGACACGTTTCAGATCATAGTTCTGGTATAACTTCTGTGTCGTCTGAACCAGCGTATAGTCGCTCTCATCGGATGCCCCAATGATCATCTGTGTACTCTGACCTGCCGGTGCAAATGCCCGTGGCTTCCATGTATCCTGAGTTGCCGGAGCAAAGGAAGCAGCTTTCTTCCAAAGAGAGCCGCCTCCATTACTCTGTGCTCCGGTCAGCCGTAACTGTTCTTTCCCGAATATACTTCCCGGCAGGTAACGATTCCCCAGACTGCGTTCCATTCTTGCATCTTTCCCTATCAGGGTTCTTGTCTCTGCGATCGTATCACGCACCTTCCCCATCGGAGTCATGATCGTCTGGAAGCTCTTATTCGGAGCAAGCTTCTTCAGGCTCTCCGCAGTCGGCAGCTCCAGATTCACACTGATGCGGTCGGCCAGAAATCCGGCAGCCGCAAGCAGTTCATCCGGCGCACCCGGAATCGTCTTTACATGAATATATCCGTTGAACCTGTATTTTGTACGAAGGAGCTGTAAAGTTATACAGATCTGCTCCATCGTGTATGCCGGATCACGGATCACACCGGAGCTTAAGAACAGCCCTTCTATATAATTCCTTTTATAAAATTCGATCGTCAGTTCACAGATCTCCTCCGGCGTAAAAGTGGCACGCTTGACATCATTCGATACTCGGTTCACGCAATACTTACAGTCATAAATACAATGATTCGTCATCAGAATCTTGAGCAGAGAGATACAGCGCCCGTCTGATGCAAAGCTGTGACAGATTCCGCAGGATCGTGCATTTCCGAGCATTCCTTCCTTTCCTTTTCGATCCACACCGCTGGATGTACATGCCACATCATACTTCGCCGCATCCGCCAGTATATGTAATTTTTCCTGTATAGTTTTATTCGCTTGTATTTCGAACATATGTTTATTATAAGAACTTACGTTCGATTTTTCAAGTGGAAATTTTTGTTTTTTTACATACGAAAAAGGCTTCCTGAAAGGATCCATGCAGCTAAATCAAACTGGTAATTGTTTCATATTGTGAAAATGTTACAGAATTGTTACAATCCCATTGTACTCGATCGATACATTTATAAATTACAACAGGAGGATTTTATTATGTGTATTAATTATAACTGTTCAGATCTTTGGAATATGATCTGCAAGTACCTTGGTTTAGGCTGTTAATTTTAAAGCTGAAAAGCCATTGGATAAAAAAATAGCAGTATCCATTATTTCACAAGACATCTCCTTGCCACATAATGATACTGCTGTTCTTTTATTTTACACTTTTAATTATTTCTTCTTATTCTTCAAGTCTGTCACCAGAATCATTGCTGCGCCGGCTACCATAACGATCGCGCCGATCAGCAGGAAGACGGTTCCATAGCCAAGACTATAGACTATATCGCCATTGGCATTATTCTTGATCTGTACCAGTGTATTGACCAGATCGATCATGATCACAGCCAGAGTCAGGATCGCTGTAAGTAACGTCCATTTTCTTGCATTTTTAAATACCATTATAATACTTGTGATCAATGCAAAAAATATAACAAGGATTCCGTCTCCACTCAGGAAATTGACGGATTCTGTTGTTCCATCCACAGTCGCCTGAACGAACGGCTGGAAGTTTGCCCATATCAGAAGCATCGCCATAAGTCCGATCAGAACTCTTCCGATTGCGACAGGTTTCGGTGTCTCCATCTTCTCATTTGCTACATTTGAAAACCGTTTGGAGATTCCGCCATAGGTCTTACTGTAATCCATAATGGATAAATCTTTCTCTCTGTGCTCTCCACTGCCGGAGGTTGTCTGCACAGAATCTTTCTCATTCTGTTCTGCCATAAAAAACTCCTTTAATTACTGCTCCCGGAAAATGATATTTCCTGTCGCTGCATCCATCTCGTCTACAATTGCAAGGGATTCCAGATGATATCCCAGATTCCGGATGATCTGTCCGCCGGTCTGGAAGCCTTTTTCGATTACGATACCGATTCCCGCAACATTTGCACCGGCTGATGTCACGATAGATATCAATCCCTGAAGCGCACAGCCATTTGCGAGGAAGTCATCAATGATCAGAACATTGTCATCCGGATTCAAGAATTTCTTTGACACGATAACCTGATTCTTACATTTGTGGGTAAAGGATTCTACCTCTGCCACATATACTTCACCTTCTATATTGATGCTTTTTGATTTCTTCGCAAAGATAACAGGCACATCAAACTGTCGCGCTGCCACACATGCGATCCCGATTCCGGATGCCTCAATCGTGAGGATCTTATTGATCGGCGTTCCTTCAAAACGCTTCTTAAATTCTTCACCGATCTGGTCAAATAACCGGATGTCCATCTGGTGATTCAAAAAGCTGTCAACCTTTAATACATTTCCTTCTTTTACAATTCCGTCTTTTACAATTCTTTCTTCTAAGAAATTCAACTGTAGTTCCTCCTTGAGATTGCTTTCGTCCTTAACAAACAATTAGTACAATCATACATCATTTCTCGACGAGATTCTACTGGAAATGTATTTTTTTATGATTCGGATTATTTACGCCTACCAGTCTGATCCCATTTTGCTGAGTGCTGATGCAATACTATCAATTCCAAGCACGATCAGATACAGTCCGATCAGATAACCGAATGCGACAACTGCCATAATCGGTTCTATCAGAAGCATAACTCCGATCACGATACCGATGATATTCAACAACAGGGATACAAGTCCAAAGCTGTTACCTGCAAAATACCGTACAGTGCTGATATGGGACAGTCTGGATATACTGTGCATAATGATCCAGAGTGCAAAGAGCCAGATCACTAACCGTTGTGCGGCTCCCGGACAGAGGATCAGCATCATACCAAGCAGGGTACTTAAGATGCCGGAGGTCAGGGATACTGTCGGTACAACTCCCATATGCCGCTCCATCTTTACATAGAATATAATATCTGCTATACCGCTGACTGCTGCCACGATTCCGTAACAGATGACAATACTGTTCAACATACTTTCAGGACGGATCATCGTAAAGATGCCAAGTATAGTGAGTATAATTCCAAGTATCAGCTCCATCCAGCCAAATCCTGTTCGTTTCCTCATAATTCTCACCTCTTATCCTGTAAAATGCTCATAAATTCGTCTCCTGTGATCGTCTCTCTCTCATATAAAAAGGCTGCCAGTTCATCCAGCTTTTCCCGGTTCTCCTCTAAGATCTTACGTGCTTTTTCATGCTGAACCTTCACCAGTTCTACAACCTTGCGGTCGATCTCCCTCTGGGTTTCCGGTGAACAGGTAAGGGATGTATCCCCGCCAAGATACTGATTATTTCTCGCTTCCATCGCAACCATATCAAAGTCACCATTCATTCCATACTGGGTGATCATTGCCCGTGCGATCTTCGTTGCCTGCTCGATATCATTCGATGCTCCGGTCGTAACCTCACCGAATACCACTTCCTCTGCTGCACGTCCACCGGTAAAGGTTGCAATCTTATTTTCCAGTTCTTCTTTTGTCAGCAGATATCTGTCTCCCTGCTCCACCTGCATGGTATAGCCGAGCGCACCTGAAGTTCTCGGAATGATCGTGATCTTCTGTACCGGTGCTGAGTGCGACTGCATGGCCGCTACGAGCGCATGTCCGATCTCATGATAGGCAACCACATGCTTTTCTTTATCTGATAAAACAGCATTCTTCTTCTGATATCCTGCGATAACTACTTCTACACTTTCTTCAAGATCTGCTTCTGTAACGATCGTTCTGCCTGCCCGTACTGTTCGAAGAGCTGCTTCATTTACGATATTTGCCAACTCTGCACCGGAAGCTCCTGCTGCCATTCTTGCGATCGTATGGAAATCCACATCATCCGAAACCTTGATCTTTCTGGCATGTACCTGAAGGATTGCTTCCCTTCCTTTCAGATCAGGAAGTTCAACCGGGACTCTACGGTCGAATCGACCCGGACGGGTAAGTGCAGGATCAAGCGATTCCGGTCGGTTTGTTGCCGCCAGAATGATAACGCCGTTGTTTCCTTCAAAACCATCCATCTCAGTCAGGAGCTGATTCAATGTCTGTTCTCTTTCATCATTTCCTCCGATCTGTCCGTCACGTTTCTTACCAATTGCATCGATCTCATCGATAAATACGATACATGGGGCTTTCTCCTTTGCCTGCTTGAACAGATCTCTGACCTTGGAGGCACCCATACCTACAAACATTTCTACAAATTCCGAACCGGACATCGAGAAGAACGGTACATTGGACTCTCCCGCAACTGCTTTTGCAAGCATTGTTTTACCGGTTCCCGGAGGACCTACTAACAGGACACCCTTTGGCATCGAAGCACCGACATCCGTATATTTCGCAGGGTTGTGCAGATAATCAACGATCTCTGCCAGATTCTCTTTTGCTTCATCCTCTCCTGCGACATCCGAGAAACGGATACCATTTGTCGACTGCACATATACCTTGGCATTGCTCTTGCCCATTCCAAAGGACATCGCATTCTTACCGCCCGCCTGTTCGATCAGCTTCTTACTGAAATACTGGCCCAGTCCGATGAATATAATAATCGGAAGAAGAAATCTCAACAGGAAATTCCAGACCGGTGATACCGTTTCATCAACATTCTTTGAAAATACCGCTCCGGCATCGTATAACCGTTCCGTCAGTCCCGGATCATCCATAGCTCCGGTCTTATAGTATGTGTTCTTATCCTTGTCTGTGAAGATGATCTCGGAATCATCCACCTCTACTTCGCCAATATTTTTCTCATTGATCATCTTCATAAATGTTCCGTAATCTACTTCCTTGACCTGTATCTTCATCAGAAGCGGATAAATAAACATATTAAAAACCAGAAGAACGACCAGCACGATCCCATAATAGAAGATCAACGGCTTCTTGGGTGATTTTACTTCTTTCATATGTCTCCTCTCTTTCCGGCAGGTACCTGTAATTTCTACATATATGTACTGCCTTTTCCTGTATTATTTCTGAGTTTCGCAAATTATCGCAGCAATCGCCGCTGACCTGTGTTGACACAGCTTTTGGTATTGGTTATACAGGCAAAAGTCTGTTAGCACTCATATCGCAAGAGTGCTAAGTTTCTTTTAGAACAATATAGCCAGAAAAAAAGGAAATGTCAATCTCTTTTATAAAGATTTCACATTTCCTTTACAGCTTTTTATTTTCTATTATTTTGATACATCAATTATAAATTCCGGCGTTCCCATTGCTCCTGCGCCCAGCTCATATTTATTAAAAAATACCACAACCTGATCCTTGTCATTGATATAAAACTGTGTATCTTCATTGATCAGATCTTCCAGATCTAAATCTTCCCAGAGATAGAATTTCTTTTCGTCGTCCCAGGTATTGATCTGCCTCTGAACCTCATCGGCTATGATCTTCTTATAATTGCTGCCAAACCATTCTTTTAATGTAATATCCTTTCCTGTATCCAGATCAATGTTATAATAGAACATCTGGTAATAACCGGTTGCCCGGGTCTCATTTTCACTGATCACAAAGGATACATAATGTTCATCCAGACATTTGACCTCATAGTCAATGACGATATCATATGGAATAAAGTTCTTCGGATCTCCCCCGGTTAATATATAAGCATTATACTCTTCTTCCGCACGCTTCTTACTTGCTTCCACTTCCTGGTTGATCATCTTTGCTATCTCACGATTCACACGCTTTTCCAGTTCGGAATTTCCGGTATTATTCAACTGCGGAACTTTCACATTTACATATTTGGCTTCATCCGCATATTCATATTCCCGGAAGGTAAATACCTGACACACAGAACCGATAAACGGCGTATCGGCAGCTGCCTTTGCAAACGTCGGCGATACATTCAGCAGAACCACAAATATCAAAAATGTTGCAGCTACGGCCTCTCCTGCATAACGCAGTATATGTTTCTTCCGTCTCGTATATATATTAACAGGCTTCTGATCCGACATCCCTGTGCTCTCTGTCGTCAGTCCTTCTTCTATCGCATCCTGAACTATGGAATTCAATTGTTCCGGGATTTTTATATTTTCATATTCCTCTTTATTAAACTTCATCATAAACCTCCAAATCCAGCTTTAAGAGTTTCAAAGCCTTATACAACCTTGATTTTACTGTGTTGATATTATCTCCTGTAACCTCTGCGATCTTGTCAAATGGCATATCTTCAAAAAAACGCAGAAGAACGACTGTTTTCAATTTTGCCGGAAGCCGATCCATAGAATGATACAGATCGACATATTCCTCCTGCTTTCCCGTTCTGTCTGTACTGTCTTCAAGTGAATCATCCTCCTGCAGATAGACAACCTTTTTTTGTCTTCGCAAAGCCATCAGACATTCATTGATCAGTATACGATACGCCCATGTTTCAAAGTATTCCGGACTTTTTACCTGGCTCCGGTTCTGCAGTATCTTAACAACCGCATCATGAACCGCATCTAAAGCATCCTGTTCATTCTTCATATAGCTAAATGCCATCCGATAAAACTTCTCCTGATTATCCTCAATAAATCGTATCACCACAGTTGACCGGATTCCCGTATCTTGTGATTCCTGCTTTTTATAACCGGCACGTTCATTCTGATATTTCGTTTTTCTTAAAATACTACGCTCATTCACGTTCTGTTCCCTCTGTTAATATTTTTATTTATCCAGTGTATGTTCCTCCAGATATGTGAGCCATTTTTCACAATATTTCTTATTCAGATGAATTCCATCTGTGGCCGCATCATCCGGCAGAACTCCATCTGTTGATACCGCTTCCTGCACATTCACAAATGTAGCACCTTCATCCGCTGCAAGCTGCTCTAATCGTTTATTATATTCCGCGATCTTATCATTTCTGACATATCCGCCGGAATCCGATACCGCTTTACTTACCGGAAGTACCGACTGAATAAATATCTTTGCAGATGGATTTTGTGCCTTAATATCATCAATGATCTGCTTGTAATCTGAGATAAATATATCATTACTGATCCAGCCTGTCTCATTGATTCCAAACATTAAATATACACGATTATATCTTGTTCTGGCAAGTGCCTCCATCACTGACCGGTCTTCATCGTCCTGATGGATTACTTTTGCGGTATATGCGCTTGCAACAGTTAATCCCTTGTGTACATATGCGGTTGTCTGTATACCGGTTTGTAACACGAAGCCTTCCGTTCTGGAATCTCCGACAAATACCGCATCCGAAAAATCATTTGATTTGTCATCGCTCTTTAAATCCATGTTTTTTACTGATCCTGTTGTAGTATCATCTCCCCGGCCTGTCAGCAATGTCTCTTTCACATTACCGGTTCCGGAACTCTCTGTCGTACTTGTCTCTGTCGTACTTACCTCTGTTGTCACAGGCTCCTGCGTTGATCCTTCTACAATCGGTCTGTCTTTCGCCATATGTATAAACCGAATACTGATGCAGAACGCAAACAGAAGCATTGCTGCTGCCGTTCCACGCATAAATATCTGCTGTCTTCTTCTCCTTCTCTTTCTCTTTTGCTGCATTAAGAACATCTTTCTTCTTTTTTGTAATCTGACTCTATTCCTATTCTGACGCATTATCCGTTCCTCCTTATCTATCTCAAAAGTATTTCTTACTTTGTTTTCTATTATTTAGATGTTTAAGGATGAGAAAAAGTTGATACAAATTTATATTTTTTGAAAAAATTTTGATTTGACGAAATTTTAATCTGAAGTTCCTTGCTTTATGCAATAAGACTTTCCATAAAGAAAAAAACATCCGATCGGTTAACGACATATTCATATCTGTTATCCGATTAGATGTTTTTTGTTTATCTATTATTTTTACTTATCTGTTATTTTTATTATGCTTCTTCCCTTGCTTCCAGATCAAAATGCTCCCTGACCAGCTTCACAACTACACCGGAAAGCAAGAATACTGCGATCAGGTTTGGTATCGCCATCAGACCATTGAAAGTCTCTGCAATACTCCAGAGCAATCCAAGATCTAAGGTTGCACCAACGATAGCAACCAGTGAATAAACAAACATAAACGGCTTATTTACCTTTGTTCCGAACAGGAACTCGATACACCTCGCACCATATAATCCCCAACCAATAATAGTTGAAAATGCGAAACAGCACATTGCCACAGCTGTAAAAAGTGATACCCAGTTGCCATATGTAGCAGTAAACCCACTAATCGTAAGCTCAGCGCCCGCTGCCTGTCCATATGTGATCGGCACTTCGCTGCAAAGTATAACCAATGCAGTCAGGGTACAGATAACTATAGTATCTACGAATACTTCAAAGATTCCAAAGAATCCCTGTTTTACCGGCTTTCTTGTATCTGCACATGCATGTGCGATTGAACCTGTACCAAGCCCGGCCTCATTTGAAAAGATACCTCTTGATACACCCTTCTTCATGCTCATGAAAAAGCTTCCAACAACACCACCGGTTACTGACGCCGGTGAAAATGCGCCTTCCACAATCTCTTTAAATACTGCCGGCACATGATTGATATTTAAAATTACGACTCCAAGCGCAAGCACCACATAGAACAGCGCCATAAATGGTACCAGCTTCTCTGTTACCTGTCCGATTCTCTTAATCCCGCCAAGCAGGATCAATGCAAGCAGGACTGCGAGCACAATACCGATGACCAGATTTATGTTTGATACGGAATCCTTTGAAATAATTCCATAATTAAATAATGCAGAATCGATCGCTGTCGTGATCGTGTTTACCTGTGTGGCATTTCCTGTACCGAACACTGTGATCACACCAAATGCCGCAAACAGATATGCAAGCCAGTGCCAGTGTTTCTTCAGACCATTCTTAATGTAATACATCGGTCCGCCGACAAATTCGCCCTTATCATTCTTCTCCCGGAAATGAACGGCAAGTGTTACTTCTGAAAACTTTGTACACATACCAAGAAGTGCGGATATCCACATCCAGAAGACGGCACCCGGTCCACCGATAGCGATTGCTCCGGCAACGCCTGCTATATTTCCTGTCCCGACCGTAGCCGCAAGCGCGGTACACACCGCCTGAAACGGTGTCATGGCTCCATCAGCAGCCTGCTTCTTTCGAAACATTCGCCCGATCGTAACTTTCATCGCATATGGGAATTTCCGGATCTGCAGAAACCGGGTTCGGAAGCTTAACACCAGACCGACACCAATAATACAGATCATGGCAGGGACTCCCCATATAAAGTTATTGACTACATTGTTGATTGATTCAATTGTTTCTAACATATTTTACTACTAATTTCCTTTACTATAATCTGGCAGGTTTTTCGAATTCAGATCGTACGCCCTTAAATATGTCCATGCGTTTCGGTGAAAATATCCGAAATCTAAATCTCTTCACGTCCGGTTTTTGCACGAATAAGCATTAGAATTACAAATAACAGCACGATGCAAACCGGAAGCGCAAGCCATGAAAGTGCGGCAAGCTTTGCAGCCTGAAGAATTCCGATCAACAGATATCCAACCATACATACAGCAGCTACAACAAGTGCATATGGAAGCTGTGTAGATACATGGTTTACATGCTCACAATGTCCCCCGGCAGATGCCATGATCGTTGTATCTGAGATCGGGGAGCAGTGGTCACCGCATACCGCACCTGCCAGACAGGATGCGATAGAGATTACCATCATCTGTCCGGATGGGAATACGCCGATCACGATCGGGATCAGAATACTGAAAGTTCCCCATGACGTTCCGGTGGCAAATGCAAGTAAGGCTGCAACAATGAATATGATCATCGGCAGGAAGCCTTGCATGGAACCGGCAGAACTGGATACCAGATCAGCTACATATACCTTTGCGCCGAGGAGATTCGTCATACCGGAAAGTGTCCACGCCATTGTAAGGATCAGGATCGGTGCGATCATTGATTTGAAACCTTCCGGTATACATTCCGTAAATTCCCGGAAGGATAAGGTATCACGCAGCATGAAATAAATAAACGTAAATACCAGTGTAACAGCACCACCAAGCACCAGACCAACCGATGCGGATGAATTTGCGAATGCATCTACAAATGATGTTCCGCTAAAGAAACCACCTGTATATACCATTGCAATGATACAGCTTATGATCAGCACAACAACCGGCAGGATCAGATCCAGCACATGTGCATTTTCTTTTAAAATTTCTTCTTCATTATCTTCATATGGTCTTCCCGGAGTTGTGAACAGATCCCCTGCGATCGCATTTATTTCATGTCTCTTCATCGGACCGAAATCAACACGAAGAATGGTTACTCCAAGTACCATGACTAACGTAAGAAGCGCATACAGATTATATGGAATTGTCTGGATAAATACTGCAAATCCGTTAATTCCGGCATCTTCCGGTACGGATGATGTAACAGCGGCAGCCCATGAACTGATCGGTGCTATGATACACACCGGTGCTGCTGTAGCATCAATAATATAAGATAATTTGGCTCTTGATACTTTATGACGATCTGTTACAGGACGAAGGACACTGCCTACAGTCAGGCAATTAAAATAATCGTCTACAAAGATCAGGATTCCAAGAACCATAACGGATAATTGTGCACCAATCCTTGTCTTAATGTGTTTTGATGCCCATTTCCCAAATGCCGCAGAACCTCCGGCTTTATTTAACAGGGATACCAGAATACCAAGCATAACAAGAAATACCAGAATACCCGCATTTCCTGAATCTGAAAGCTTCGCGATCATACCGCCATTTTCATTAAACAGCATGGTATTGATACCTAACTCCAGATTGAAATTCGAATATAATAATCCACCTGTGATAATACCTGCAAGCAATGAGGTATAAACCTCCTTTGTGATCAGTGCCAGACCAATCGCAATAACCGGTGGAAGCAGAGATAATATCGTTGCATAGGTCTTACATTGATAATTCTCCGGATCTGCGATCTCCCCCGGTGTTTTACCGGTTACCACCATGAGTACGATTATGATCGCAATGAATATAAGCATCGCTATCTGTTTTCTTTTGATCTTCAATTTCTCTCCTCCAAAATTTTCTTTTGTTTTTTATGCCCTATGATAAGCATTCTGCTACATTCGTTTCCATAAAGGCACACTACTTTTCCAGTATAAAGTGCTATCCCTGAGAAATCAAGTTTTACCTGACATTTTAAAAGGGTATTTTCGGAATTTGTTCCAAAAATACCCTGGATTCTTATTTTATATCAGTATTGTACCTCTTATAAATCAATTACTTTTAGAAATCAACCTCTGAATCATAATAACAGCACTTTAAGAGTTTCTCCATCTCTTCCTGACTTGGCTGTCTTGGATTTGATCCTGTACATGCATCCAATATTGCATTTGCTGCGATCTCAGGCAACCGCTCTAAGAATACATTCTCAGGTACAAAGCCCTGCTCTGCCGGATAGCTGTCAGCACCATAATGTTTGATACAGTGTGGGATATTCAGATCATCGTTCATCTTACGCAGATAGTTGATCAGAAGTGTTACCTTCTCATCTAATGTATCACCGCCAAGTCCCATAAAGTCTGCGATCACTCCATATCTTTCTTTTGCAGTTTCATCCTTTGCATTAAATGCGATGACCTTCGGCAGATACATTGCATTTGCCGCACCGTGAATGATGTGTGCGCCATAATCCGCAAATGCTGCACCTGTTTTATGTGCCATAGAATGAACAATACCCAGAAGCGCATTTGAGAATGCCATACCTGCAAGGCACTGAGCGTTGTGCATTGCGTCACGTTTTTCCATGTCTCCGTTATAAGAACCAACCAGATCATTCTGGATCATCTTAATAGCATGTAATGCAAGCGGATCTGTGAAATCACAGTTTGCGGTTGATACATATGCCTCGATCGCATGTGTCATTGCATCCATACCGGTATGAGCAACTAACTTCTGCGGCATCGTCTCTGCCAGCTCAGGATCAACGATCGCTACATCCGGTGTGATCTCAAAATCAGCGATCGGGTATTTGATACCCTTCTGATAATCCGTGATAATTGAAAAGGCCGTTACTTCAGTTGCAGTTCCTGAAGTAGATGAAATTGCACAGAAATGAGCTTTTTTACGAAGGGAAGGAATACCAAATACCTTACACATATCTTCAAATGTAATGTCCGGATATTCATATTTGATCCACATTGCCTTTGCCGCATCAATCGGAGAACCTCCGCCGATTGCTACGATCCAGTCCGGTTCAAACTCCAGCATGGCAGCAGCACCCTTCATAACTGTTTCAACAGACGGATCCGGTTCAATGCCTTCAAATAACTGAACTTCCATTCCTGCCTCTTTCAGATTCTTTTCTACTTTATCCAGAAATCCAAAGCGTTTCATCGAGCCACCGCCAACACAGATCATCGCCCTTTTTCCTTTAAAAGTTTTTAATGCATCTAATGCATCCTTTCCATGATAAATATCTCTAGGTAACGTAAATCTTGCCATCTTTCCATCCTCCTATTACTCTATCTTATTGGTACGACTAAGGAGCCGCAAACGGCTCTTGCCTATAAAAAACAAAAAGTAGTGTACTACTACACTACTTTCTGATTATATCACAATTCTTTTCATTTCTCATTATATTTTTGTGAAATTTAAACAACTGTTTTTGTGAAAAATTAAATTATCTAAACTTTTTATATAAAAAATGGCATTTTTCTAATGTTGAGCTACTTTCCTGCAAGAATCAGCTGAAGCAGGCTCTTATCCAACATTAATGCACGGTTCCAGGGATTCAGAATAATGCCCTCTATATCGTCCGTCATTAAAGCTGCCTCAAAGAGATGGCTGATATCTGCCATAAAGGTCGACATTACGGTTTCACCGCCCTTTATCTCCTCATCAAAGCTGGTAAATGCCATCCACCAGTACCTCTCATCCTCGGTCTGGATCGCCTGGATCTGCAAACTGCTCTCCGCACCCGCCGGTGGTATAACAGCAACAATGAACTGTCCATTTGCTCTCGCACGCCGTCTTATCACTGTAAGTGTATGTGCAAGCATTTCTTCTGTCGGTTCCTGCTGTAAAACAAGGATTGCTTCTTCAATTGTCTCATTTCCCTGTAAGCCTTCATCTACAGGTATCTGATCTTCATATTTTTTCGTATCCATATACCGTCTGATCTCCCAAATATCTTCTCATATTTCATCTTGAAAATCTTCTTTATAACACTCCCTGAATCAGAATGATCAGGATCAGAACAGGAAGTACAAACTGGAAATATGGTTTTAATTTTACGGACATTTTCACTCCGGAACCGGTATTTACTTCCTCAATATAATTATCAAAGCCCCAACCCCATTTCGTAACACAGAACAACAGATAGATCAGTGAACCGAGTGGGAGCAGAAGATTACTTACCAGGAAGTCCTCACTGTCTAATACATCCCTGCCACCGATCAGGTGCAAATCACTCCACACGTTGTATCCCAGAACACAAGGAAGACTTGCGATCAGTATGATGATACAGTTGATGAAAGCCGTTTTATTTCTGCTCCATCCAAACATATCCATCGCAAATGACATGATATTTTCAAATACGGCGATAACCGTAGAAAAGCTTGCAAATGTCATAAACAGAAAGAACAATGAACCCCAGATCCTGCCGCCTGCCATATTTACAAATACATTCGGCAGCGTTACAAATATCAGCTTTGGTCCTGCAGTGACCTCTACTCCATAGCTGAAGCATGCCGGAAAAATGATCAATCCTGACATAACAGCAACAAATGTATCCAGGGCACAGATTCGCACACCTTCGCCTGCCAGCGCATGATCCTTGCTCATATAACTTCCGAAGATCTCCATCGCAGCTACACCAAGACTCAGAGTGAAGAAGGCCTGATTCATAGCCGCGGAGATCACATTTCCGATACCGACTTTCTCAACCGTTGACAGATTTGGAATCAGGTAGAACCGTAAACCTTCACCGGCTCCTGATAAAGTAATGCTGTGAACTGCCAGTACCACGATCAGCACCAACAGTGCTGTCATCATAATCTTACTGATTCGTTCCAGACCATTCTGAAGCCCACGGCTGCATACGATAAATCCGACAATAACCGTCAGGATCATCCAGAAGCCCATCTGCTTCGGATCGGCAAGCAGATCCGAGAATACAGATCCGGTCGCATCCGCATCCATACCGGCCTTGAATTCGCCTGTGACAAATTTATAAAAATAAGATACCATCCAGCCGGATACGGTTGTGTAATACATCATCAGAACATAACAGCCAAGGATCGCAAACCATCCATGAATGTGCCATTTACTCTTTGGTTTTTCAAGCTCCTTATAAGCCAGAACTGCACTCTTTCTGCTGCCTCGTCCGACCGCAAGCTCCATCGTCAGAACCGGAAGCCCCATCGCCACAAGGAACAGCAGATAGAACAATACAAATATTCCTCCACCATTTTCTCCTACCACATATGGGAATCTCCATACATTTCCAATTCCAATCGCACATCCCGCACTTACTAATAAAAAGCCTAAACGGGATTTAAATGATTCTCGTTTCATATTTTCTACTTTTTCTCCTGTATTTCTTGCTTCTCTATGCCGATGCCTTAAGCATCCGATCTCGCATAAGAATTCTTCATCTGATTACTCAGTTCATATAAGACTTTGGAAAGCGTATTACCGGTCTCTTTCCGGAGGATATCTGCCATTTCCTGATTGGCCTGCTCTCGAAGCGCACTTCGTTTACCGACATCCGGTTCTTTTTCTATCTGCTCATCGTATCGGTTGATCACCTCATGCCCTTTCGCAAGCATGGTTTCCTGATACCGTTCGATATGAAACAGCGACTTGCTGTAAGATGCATCTGCCATCGCTGCGATCATCCGGCTGTTCCAGTAGAAATTATCGGTAGATACATCAGCGGTCGTGTTCGCCAGATATTCCGGTGTTGTGTCCACATTTGCATAAAATGGCACCATGACATTAAACGCATTTGAAGCAAATGCCACCCACTCGATCACACGGCTGTCCTCTGCTCCATATGGTCGCATCTGGATCGCAGACATGAAATCAGTCCGGTTAACGCCGATGGAACGATATGCACCTGCCATCTTCTTATCTCCATATGGAAGATATGGGTCATATGGTGTTCCCTGATAATGCGAGGACAACACATATTTGACATCCTCCATCGTCACCTTATACTCCGGAATCAGACTCCATGGAATGTCGTCCGATACCGGTGTGTAATCTGCATTTTCACCATCCCAGCGGTACGTCTTCGGATTCAGGTACCGCTCCATAAACCATGCTCTTGGCGTATTGTAGACATGATCCGAATCATCATGGCTGCCAAATATCTCTCTTGGATTAATGAATCTACCAAACGGCAGATCCGCATCTTCGTCCTTACGTTCTGTGCTTCTTCTAATAGTCAGATCCAGATGATTCTTCTCGATAAATTCCGCCAGATCTTTTGAGCACATATGTGCGTTCTGATCCGTTAATGCATCCTTCATATCAAATACATCCGTGCCGAACTGATTCGGCATCACAACATAGACATCATCCGGCACTTTCTTCGCGATCCAGTGATGTCCTCCGATCGTCTCCATCCACCAGATCTCATCCTGATCCTGGAATGCGATTCCATTCATCTCGTAGGTTCCGTACGTTTCAAGCAGATTTCCAAGACGTTCTACACCTGCTCTCGCACTTCTTATATATGGGAGTACCAGACAGACAATATCTTCTTCTCCGATTCCGCCCGATATTTCTTCGTTTCCGTTCTCTGCCGGCTGATACTCGACCAGAGGATCTGCACCGAGCACTCTCGGATTCGATGTAATGGTTTCGGTCGCTGTCATTGCAACATGGGCTGCATTTACACCGCTTGCCGCCCAGATGCCCTCACCATCGACTGCATTTGGCATCGAGGTATAGCGCATCGCTTCTTCCGGAAGCGGAATTTCCAGATGCGCCAGAACCGAATGGTAGATCTTTGGCTGTTCTTCCGGTTCTACGACTACAAATTTCTTCGGCATATAATGACCGGATCCTGAATCATCGTTTCTGGCAATGATCGTTGATCCATCATAGGATGCCTTCTTTCCAACTAATATCGTTGTACATGCCATCAGGCTTCACTCCTTTTTCAATCACAACTACTGTCTAAGTTTATTTTAACAGCTGCTCCTTTAACACCTTGATCACACCCTGATTGCGCATCGTATCTGCTACATGGGCTGCTACCTGCTTTACCTCATCTCTGGCACTTCCGATCGCATAGCTTTCCTTTGCACAGGCAAGCATACCAAGGTCATTGATATTATCACCAAATACCATAACTTCATCCGGTTTGATCTCATATTTATCAAGCAGAAACTGTAATGCACTTCCCTTGTTGATCGATGGTTCCGAACAGTCTACCCAGTAAACTCCGGCAGGTGCCAGTAGAATGGTATCCTTCCATTTGTCATAAAACCAGTCTTTTACGATCCGCTCTGCATCCTCCGGGTGAAATATCGAGATCTTCACGATATCATCATTAATATCGGTAAGATCCGGCACTGCCTTGATCTCATAGCGATATGCTTCCCGCATCCAGTTATACAGTCGTCCATCCTCGCTTCCAACATAGGCATAATCCCTTCCACAGAGCAACAGCTCTACATCCGGCAGCTTCTCTGCATCCTCCACGATCGCACGGATCAGGTCTTTCTCCATCGGACGTTTGAGCCATGTTTCGCCCTTGCTTCCTCTGACAAATCCGCCATTATCCGGGATATATAAGATCTGATCTGCAACCGGTGCAAATAACTTCTTAAGGCTCGCATACTGCCTGCCGCTTGCTGCTACAAAAGTTATATTCTTTTCTTTTAATGCCTTTATTACATCATAGATCTCAGGATTGATCTCAAATGTTCCGTCAGGAACAAGAGTTCCATCCACGTCACTTGCTACTAATTTTATCATTTTTACTTACGCTCCATTTTCATTTAACTAAAAACAGCCGTCCGGCAACATTCCTACAGGAAATCTCCTACAGGAACAAATGTCTCACGCCCTCCGCGTCAAAGGTCACCTGTGGTACATGATCTACCTCGATCTGGTAGAGTGCATTTGCTGCCAGATGCTCGGCTGCCTGCTCCAGATCACGGATACCGGAGGTATTCTTGAATTCTTCTATGACCGCATCCAGCCCATCCTCTGTAATGATACATTCATTCTCTTTCAGACCGATCCGCTTCAATACCTTTGGCAATGCAAATTTACTGAAAATGATCTTCTTTTCTTCAAAGGTATAATCCGGTATGTCGATAACCGCAAAACGTGACATCAATGGCGCACTGATATCTTCTTTATTATTTGCCGTTGCGATCGGATATACGCCAACGGTCGGGATCATACACTCCATATAGTTATCTGTAAATCCAAGATTATCAAGCAAAGTCAAAAGTACATCCGCAGGATTTCCATTTCCCTTTCCTGATGCAGCCTTATCAAGCTCATTGATAATAAATACCAGATTGGATTCTCCTGCAATCGAGAATGCTTCCATGATGATACCCGGCTTTGCATTTGCATAGATTCTGGAACTTCCTGTAAGCTGCTCCGGATCATTGATCGAACTCATATCAAGGGTTGTCCATGGCAGTTTCAGAATACGGGCAACCGCATACGCGATCTGTGATTTTCCGGTACCGGCAGGTCCGACCAGCAGAAGTCCATAAGCAGGAAGGGTATGAGTTCGGTTGATCTGGATAACCGTCTCCATAATCCTCTGTTTTACCCGTTCCATTCCATATAATTCTTCATCCAGGATCCGTCTTGCTTCAACCGGATCGATTGCTTCAAAATAATTGCTCTTCCACTGAATATTCATCATGATCGAGAGTGCTCTCTGTGCATGACGACGCTCCTCCGGTGACACCTCGTTTGATCTGGCAACAGCAAGATTTCTTCTCGCCCAGAGACGGATATTATCCGGCATCGTTCTGCCCGCACATGTCATAAAATCAGAAATGCTCTGAAGACTGGTCAGCTTCATATCGTCGCCTTCCTCATCCGCATCGTCATCCTCCTCGACTTCCTCTGACGCTGTACTTGCAAGCAGTCGTTCGATCATAAACTGTAAGAATCCATCTGCCGCAGATAACTTGGTTCCGCCACCAAATGCTGTCTCTCGGATTCTGTATACTGCATATCCATCTTCCAGATTTTTACCGGACAGACGTACATTGATATGATTTTCTCCCAACCATTTGATCAGACTGACAAATCTGGAATCAATCTTTAAAATATCTGCTGAAAATGTCTCCCCATTTTCCTTGAATTCAAAAGCAGTACGCTTTGCCGGATTTGTAAAAACTCCCAGTGCATGATGGATCCACTGTCTCTCACTGTTGTCTAACACTAGAATCGGTTCCTCCGGTGTCTTTTCCTTTGCATTTGACTGAAATGCCGTATAGGTACAAACCGTATCCTCATTCTTTACCGGTTTATCACTGAAATCAAAAACTGGCATATATAATTTCTCCTTTTATCATTTTTTCTATTCTTCTACACCCGCAAGTGCTGTAATCTTTGCTTTTTCTCCTGTCAGTAAACATTTATTCTTATAAATGGCACCGTTACAGGTCAATATCCAGTTCTACCGGACAATGATCCGAACCAAACACTTCTGTATGGATCTTTGCATCTACCAGTCTGGATTCCAGAGCCTTTGAGGTCAGGAAATAGTCGATCCGCCATCCGGCATTCTTCTCTCTTGCCTTAAAACGGTAAGACCACCAGGAATAAATGCCTTCTGCGTCCGGATTAAAAAAACGAAACGTATCAACAAATCCACTGTCAAGCAGGGTACTGAATTTTTCTCTTTCCTCATCTGTAAATCCGGCGTTCTTACGATTGGACTTTGGATTTTTCAGATCGATCTCTGTATGTGCCACATTCATATCCCCACATACTACCACCGGCTTTGTCTGTTCCAACTGCTTCAGATACTCTCTGAAATCATCCTCCCACTTCATACGATAGTCCAGTCTGGCAAGCTCATTCTGTGAATTTGGCGTATATACAGTAACCATATAAAAATTATCATATTCGAGTGTGATGACTCGTCCCTCATGGTCGTGTTCTTCTATACCGATTCCATATGCCACTGACAACGGCTCTTTCTTTGCGAAAATAGCAGTTCCGGAATATCCCTTTTTCTCTGCATAATTCCAATATTGATAATAACCCGAAAGCTCCAGTTGAAGCTGTCCTTCCTGCATTTTTGATTCCTGAATACAAAAAATATCTGCATCTGCCTCTTTAAAGAAATCCATAAAATTCTTTCCAACACATGCGCGAATTCCGTTTACATTCCACGATATCATCTTCATTGTAGTGCTTCCTCCTGTCTGATCTATGCGCCTCTTTACATGAAAAGCCCTGCATATTGCATACACCGAGACCTTCTATTCCACGTCCTGTTCTTCGGTGCTTTTACACAAAAAAGGCCATCCGCTACCTCCTGAAAGCTCCGCTCTGCCTACGCAATAGAAAAAAGAGTCATGGGTAATACGACAAATGCCGCACTTATTTCTAAACGAATGGTCATGTTTATTATACTACATGTGGTTTATCCGTCAAATAGATTCATTGCATTGTCGGTATTTCAGATTACTATTTCTATAACCGGTATCAGAATTTATCTGTTCATCGGAATCTCAATATCGAACTTTTCTATATCGATTATCGCATTTCCATCACAGAAAAACGAAATGCCATCTGCTGTCTGTGGCGTATAAATTGCTGTACTCATTGACAACGCTCCGTCATTCACAAACAGTTCTACCGAATTGCGGTCAAGAATAAACCGTAATGTTATCCGTTCTGCTTCCGATTCTACCTCTGCCCGCCTGATGCAGACTACATCCCGGTTCATTCCGGCAAATGTCCGGTCAACTTCGATCTCCCGTTTTCTTCTGTTATATGTAATTCTGGTATAATGCTCTGCATCTTTTGCTACATCTATATAAAACTCCTGAAATTCACCGGATTTTATTATTACTGTCATATCCAGCGTTCTTCCCTCTATCCCATCAAAGTTCTGCCCGCCTTCTACCTTTTCATTCGAATATGAAACCGGCCGAACCCGATATTGCTCCAGTTCTTTCACAGGCTTCTGGATGATCCTGCCATCTGACAGATATAATTCTCTTGGGATTGTCATCATGCCCTGCCACTCCTGTCCATCTGGGATAAATGAATTATGCCATGACTGCATCCATGCGATCAGGATTCTCCTTCCATCCGGAAGTTCTGTCGTCTGTGATGCATAAAAATCCAGACCTTTATCAAGTGTATGTGGCTGCCCCATTTGAAACTGCTTTTTTGCATAATCATATGTTCCAACAACATAGATCGCATTATTACCATTATGCAGTTCATTTTCCTGCGCCTGTACATCAGGTGGTGAAAACAACAGCACATCTTTTCCGTCCAACCTGAAATAATCCGGACATTCCCATACGCTTCCTAACCGTTCCATGTGCTCTGCAAATACACCTTCATATTTCCAACAACCTGCTGCTTTCTCAAAGGCTTCTGCCTCCTGTTCGGTAAGCTCTGTTTTTTCCAGATATTGATGTATTTCAGGATTTGAAAATAACGCGATCATTCCTTTATTCTGAGCATCCCGGCTGCAGGTCAGCATATAGTAAATACCATCTTCTTCCCATACCTTCGGATCTCTGAAATCAATATGGCTGAATCCCTCCGACATCACCGCTCCTGTGAGAACAGGATTGTTCTTCAGCTTCTTATAACCTACACCATCTCCAACTGCCATACACTGATTCTGAAGATTGCAGCCACCATTCTTATCTTTACTGACTCCTGTATAAAACAACACATGTCCAAGATTTGTCATAACTGCCGAACCGGAAAAGCATCCTTCCTCATCGTATTCCTTATCCGGTGCAAGTGCCGTCGGATACTGCTTCCAACTTATCATATCTTCACTTACCTGATGCCCCCAATGCATCGGTCCCCATACATTGCTATATGGATGATATTGATAAAACAAATGGATTTGTCCCTTATATACTGAAAATCCATTGGGATCATTCATCCAGCCGATCGGTGGTGTCACATGAAATAACGGTCTTTTATCAGCATCAACTTCATATTCTTTTTCATATTTTCTGGCTGCTTCTAATGTATGCATATTCTTTCTCCTTATCCAAGCTCCAACGCTGTCTTTGCAATTGCCTCCGGGATACCCTTTCCCAGTTTACACGTCATCTCGTGCCACTGTTCGCCGCCCCACGAAGAAACCGACATGCCGTTATCCTCATATCCCATCTTCCGGTACATGGCAACCTTGGATTCCAGACAGGTAAGGATCAGTCGCTTTCGTCCATTCTGTCTTTCCCTGTTCTTATAACATTCCATCATCTCGGAAGCCAGCCCAATCCTGCGATATTCCGGCAAAACATCAACACCAAGGATCATTACATTTTCTCCGGCAGGATCATACAGATCTGCATTCTGAAAAAATTCATCACGCAAAACCGTTTCATTTGTAGACAAACCATTAATAAATCCGGCAATCTTACCTGTTGCTTTATTTACCGCAACCAGAAACATTTCCGGCACTTTCTCCACACGCAAATGCATCATCTCCGGAGTGCAGGCCTCATTCGGAGGAAAACAGATCCGTTCGATCTCTGCTGTTTGCTCTGCTTCATTCTTTTTAATATTTCGGAACTCAAATCTTACTAAATTTTCCTGTGTCACTGTTAAACTCCTTTTTGCTATTTGTTATGAACTCTGTATTATAGATAATATAGGAACTATTTTTTCAGGAGGTACTATTATGGGTATTAAAGACATTGATATAAACAAAGACGGGGTTACACTCGGCGATCATATTGAAAATATGAAAGAAAATCAATATATCTTTGGAATCTCCGCATCCTGCGGGATTCCATATTTTTTCCGGAAGACTTTCAGATCTTCTTTTCCACGGATCAACATGATATCTTCAAATATTCCGTTATGAATATCCTGAAAACCAGCGACCTGTTCACCGGTGCAGATGCTGCATTTGATGACCGGTCGTTTACTCTGACTGTCATATGATGCCTGCTCTTTCTTTTTTCGAAATAATCCCATATTAAACTTCCTTTACATTTCAATTTTTAATTCGCCAGTTGATATTCTTTTAACTGCTTCCGTCTCGCTCTATAGTCCGGGCAATACCGCGCTACCTCTGACCAGAATTCTTTGGAATGATTCATATGTCGTCTATGTGCCAGCTCATGCACTACCACATAGTCAAGTAATTCATCCGGCAGATAATATAACTGATAATTAAAATTCACATTTCCGGCACTGCTGCAGCTTCCCCATCTGGTCTTCTGGTTGCGGATCGTGATGCGCCCAACTGTCACCTGCATAACCGCACAATAATACTTTACACGATCTACTATCTTATCCTTGATCTTCTGAATCTCTGCATCTGATAACGCATCCACAGATGGAACCTTAATTTTCGTTCGTGCATCCGCACGCTTTTTTACCTGATCCACCTTCTTTAAGATCCAATCCTGTTGTTTCTCTATAAATGCTTTTAATTCCCGGTCAGATAATCTCGCCGGAATCCTTGCAAGTACCGTTCCATCCGGTCGCACCTCCAGGCCGAGACTTTTTCTCCCGGATCTTATAACCTGTACCCGGATATTTTCATTTGTCACTTTGTCATTCAGTATTATCTCTGTCAGCATATTTATAGCCGTCTATATTCCCATCCGATTATAGACAGTCTTCACCTCATGATTATAAATTTATTTCTTTATTACAGTGTCAACACACTGTACTCTTCCAGATTCCACACCTTTGTCACGATATCCGAATAGAACTCCGGCTCATGGCAGACTAACAAAACCGAACCGTGATAGTCTTTCAATGCTCGCTTCAATTCGTCCTTTGCATCCACATCCAGATGGTTTGTCGGCTCATCGAGGATCAACAGATTCGTCTCCTGATTGATCAGTTTACACAGGCGTACCTTTGCCTGCTCACCACCGCTTAATACCTTTACCTTACTCTCGATATGCTTGGTTGTCAGTCCGCATTTAGCAAGTGCCGATCGCACCTCATACTGTGAAAATCCCGGAAATTCCTGCCAGATTTCTTCCAGACAGGTATTTTCTGTTCCGGCCATTTCCTGTTCAAAATAACCTTTATACAGATAATCACCCAGATGTACCGTACCGGATATCGGCTTGATGATTCCAAGCAAACTCTTAAGCAGCGTACTCTTTCCTATACCATTTGTACCAACGATTGCGATCTTTTCTCCACGCTCCATTCGCAGGTTGATCGGTTTGGAAAGTGGTGCCTGTTTGTCATACCCGATCACCAGATCCTCAGTTTCAAATAACATCTTGCCCGGTGTTCTCGCTTCCTTAAAATAAAATTCCGGCTTCGGGCGCTCCCTGGCAAGTTCTATCACATCCATCTTGTCCAGCTTCTTCTGTCTGGACATCGCCATATTTCTTGTGGCAACACGCGCTTTATTTCTGGCAACGAAATCCTTCAATTCGCTGATCTCCTGCTGCTGTTTCCGGTAAGCAGCCTCCTGCTGTGCCTTTCTCGCCTCGTATACTTCCAAGAATTTGTCATAGTTGCCGACATAGCGGTTCAACTCCTGATTCTCCATATGATAGATGATATTTACGACATCATTTAAAAATGGAATATCATGGCTGATCAGGATGAATGCGTTCTCATACTCCTGCAGATACCGTTTCAGCCATTCGATATGTTCTGCATCCAGATAGTTTGTCGGCTCATCAAGCAACAGAATCTCCGGCTTCTCAAGTAACAGCTTTGCAAGCAAAACCTTGGTACGCTGACCACCGCTCAGATCTGTTACGTCATGATCCAGTCCAAGTTCCAGAAGCCCCAGCGCTCTCGCTACCTGTTCCGTCTTGGCATCGATCATATAGAAATCATGATTTGTCAGAAGATCCTGCAACGTGCCGACTTCCTCCATCATTTCCATGATCTCATCATCCGTTGCATCCGCCATGCTGTCATAAATCTGGTTGATCTTCTCCTCCATCTCAAACAGATAAGAAAATGCTGACTTCAACACAGATTCGATCGTCATTCCCTTTTCCAGCACCGCATGCTGATCCAGATAGCCAACACGCACATGCTTGTTCCATTCCACCTTACCTTCATCCGGCGCAAGTGTTCCTGTCACAATATTCATAAAGGTACTTTTACCTTCACCATTTGCTCCAACCAGTCCGATATGTTCACCGGCAAGCAGCCGGAAAGATACATTATTGAAAATGGCTCTGTCTCCAAAACCATGTGTCAAATTTTCTACATTTAAAATCATTCGTCTTACCCTTTTCCGTTTATTTCGTGATAAGGTTACTATACCTTATGGATGGGATTCAGACAAGATAACTTTTTCCCATTCCTTCGATTTTCTTTTTCCCCCGCCTGTGCTAGAATGTGATTGCAGATGGCATTCGTGTGAATATCATCTGCAAATACAGCAAGAGGTGATTTTTATGATTCAGATAGATTTGATCACCGGATTCTTAGGCTCCGGTAAAACTACTTTTATAAGGAAATATGCCAAATACCTGATCGATCAGGGCTTAAATATCGGCATTCTTGAAAACGATTTTGGTGCAGTGAATGTCGATGCCATGCTGTTACAGGATATCCTTGGTGATAACTGTACACTGGAAATGGTTGCCGGCGGTTGTGATGCCGACTGTCACCGCAGACGATTCAAAACCAAGCTGATCGCAATGGGAATGTGTGGTTATGACCGCGTTCTGGTAGAGCCATCCGGCATCTTCGATATGGATGAATTCTTTGATGCCCTGCACGAAGATCCGCTTGACCGTTGGTACACGATTGGAAATGTTATCACGATCATCGATGCCACACTGGAGCAGAATCTCTCCGAAGCTTCCCGTTATCTTCTGGCTTCTCAGGTGGCACAGGCCGGCACTGTCTTATACAGTCATTCACAGGAAGTCACACCGGAACAGTTAACCTCTACCAAAGATTATGTAAAACAGTCATTTGACATTCTGCATTCTAAGTCCACGCCAAAGCAGATAGTTCTGGAAAAGGACTGGAAAGATCTGACCGATGAAGACTATAAAGCGATCCTCTCATCCGGCTATCAGGATGCCAATTATACGAAACTCTGGTTTGACGACAAACAGACCTACGACAGTCTGTACTTCATGAATATGGATTTTACAGAGGATTTCTTAAAAGAAAGCTGCCAGAAAATCCTGCTCGATCCAGCCTGTGGTAAGGTCTTCCGGATTAAAGGATTCCAGAAGCTCGCTGATGGAAGCTGGATATCCATCAACGTCACACACCAGAAGACCGAGATTGAGCCGATCCCAAATGGACAGGCAATCCTGATTGTCATCGGCGAAGGGTTGAATCAGGAAGCTATAGAAGGATATTGGGGAAAATCGAAGCCTTGAGCAAATTTTCTCTATATTTTCTCCCCTCTCTGTGGTATTCTCTTATAGGGCACTTCATTTTCTTAAGTGTCTTCCGTATATTGATTAATTTACGAAGGAGAATTTCAAAAAATGAAACGCATTGGCTTCGACAATGACAAGTACCTGTCCATGCAGTCTGCGCACATCAGGGAACGTATCGAACAATTTGGAGATAAACTGTATCTGGAATTTGGCGGCAAATTATTTGACGACTATCATGCCTCCCGCGTACTTCCGGGATTTGCACCGGACAGCAAATTACAGATGCTCTTACAGCTTGCAGATCAGGCAGAAATGATCATCTCGATCAACGCCGCCGATATCGAGCGCAATAAGATCCGTCACGATCTGGGAATCACATACGATCAGGATGTTATCCGTCTGATCGATGTATATAAAAAGAAAGGGCTGTATGTCAGCAGCGTGGTTATCACACGATATGCCGGACAGCCATCTGCCGATATTTTCCAGAAGAAACTGGAAGCGATCGGCATCAAGGTCTACCATCACTATTCCATCGAGGGTTATCCGAATAACATTGACTATATCGTAAGTGATGAAGGCTATGGAAAAAATGATTATGTAGAGACAACCCGTCCGCTTGTCATTGTTACCGCACCGGGTCCGGGAAGCGGCAAGATGGCGACCTGTCTGTCACAGCTGTACCATGAGAACAAGCGTGGCATCAAGGCCGGCTATGCCAAATTTGAGACTTTTCCGATCTGGAATATCCCACTTAAGCATCCAGTCAATCTGGCTTATGAAGCTGCTACCGCAGACTTAAATGATGTCAACATGATCGATCCTTTCCATCTGGAAGCTTATGGTGAAACAACCGTCAATTACAACCGTGATATCGAGATCTATCCGGTTCTGGCTTCCATGTTCGAAGGAATCTATGGATACTGTCCATACAAATCTCCAACCGATATGGGTGTAAATATGGCGGGAAACTGCATCATTGACGACGAAGCCTGCAGAGAAGCGTCCAAGCAGGAAATTATCAGACGATATTACCAGTCTCTGAACCGTTTCGTCAAAGACGAAGCGACCAAAGACGAAGTATACAAACAGGAACTTATCATGAATCAGGCGAAGATCACAGTCAACGACCGCGCTGTTGTTCCGGTTGCAAATAACCTTGCACAGGAAAACGGTTCAGCCGCCGCAGCCTTAGAACTGCCGGACGGAACGATCGTTACCGGTTCCACTTCCGATCTGCTCGGTCCTGCATCTGCTGTATTATTAAATGCAATTAAGGTACTTGGAAATATTGATAAAAATACACATCTGATCTCACGTACCTTTATAGAACCGATCCAGCACTTAAAGACCGGATACCTTGGCAGCAAGAATCCTCGTCTTCATACCGACGAAGTTCTGATCGCATTATCCATGTGTGCTGTATCCGATCCAAATGCAAAGCATGCATTGGAACAGCTTCCAAAGCTGTCCGGCTGCCAGCTCCATGTATCATCGATCCTGTCCACAGTCGACATGACAACCTTTAAGAAGCTCGGCATTGAACTTACAAACGAAGCCGTATACGAAGGTGCTGCTACGCAGGAGAATGCATAGAGAATCATAAAAAAGCCAGATAAACACAATAATTAATGTTTATCTGGCTTTTTTGCCCTATAACGCTCTTTTTATAACCGCATATTTAACAATATCCTGCATGTCCTGATAACTATCCAACACCATATCACGGACACCCCTACTTCTTCAGAAAATGCTCCCGGTTCGGGAATTCCTGTCGAAAGGCTTCAAGTGCTGCCTGTTGGAATACCGCAAACTCCTTATCCATATGAAGCATATGCGGTGTGGCAAATGCGATCGTGCTGACCTGATCTGCGATCTTCTTTGCTACACTTTCATCGGATAACTGCCCCATGCCAAATACAACAGAAGTAAATCCACGTCCGTTCTTGCTGACACCGATCAGCTTCAGGAAAGCATTTTTAATCTCATAAAATATCATTTCCTGCTTCTCGATATCCAGATTGTCATAGTTTCCGAGGAATAAACCTGTCAGGACTTCCGCAGCCTGCTTTCTTTTCTGTGCGCCAAGGCTCATGCCGCCACCTTCTGCGATATATTTCATCTGCATCAGATAGCCCACAAATGCATCATTCTTTGGTTTTCGTTTGCCATACCGGGCAATCCAGAGCTTCTCTCGAAATGCGTCCAATTCGTCCTTTGGATCTCCTGTATGTTCTTTTAGAAATGCCTGTCGTTTCTCAGCATCAATTTCATTATAAAAAGATTCAATCCATATATCCTGCATACCTGCAAACCTCCTGTTGCATAGCTATTTTTGCAAAAATTCATCCACATTATCGACATCGACCTTACGATACTGTGCCATATAATACCGTTCATCCTCAAGTCCTAATACGCTCACATCATTTCCACGGAACAAGGCTACTGCAATCAGTGCAATCTTTCTTGCCTGTGCTTCTCTGTCATTATAGACAGTTCCTTGCATAGTGCCCAGCCGAACAGCTTCCAGCGCATCATCTAATCCATCGATACCAAAGATGACCGGATAATCACTCTGCATATATCCGGCATTCTTATAAGCCTCGACTGCACCGAGTGCCATCTCATCATTATTGGAAATAAGCATTTCTATCTGATCCCCATATTGACTGATCAACCGGCTCATTCGGTTCTCTGCCTGTGCGCGGTTCCAGTCTGCAAACTGATAGGTCAGTTTCTCAAGCTTCACACCATTTTCAAGAATGGTCTTTACCGAACAGTCTGTCCGGCTGATCGCATCCTGATGTCCGGCTTCACCCTCTAAGAGTACATACTGGATCTTACCATCCTGATTGCGATCCACCTCCGGATGATTCTTTATATATTCCGCAGCAATCTCCCCCTGCATCTCGCCGGACTGTGCTGCATCACATCCGACATAATACAGCTTATCCCATTGCAGCAGATCCTCTCTTACCGGCTCTCTGTTAAAGAAAATCACCGGAATATTATTCTGTCTTGCGAGTCTTATAATATTTGACGGAGCAGTTCGATCGACCAGATTTACACAAAGCACATCGCATCCGGCATCGATCATTTCCTCCACCACTTCATCCTGCTCCTGCTGACTGTTATCTCCGCTTCTGACTGATACGATAACCTTCATATCACTTGCTTCTAATGCTTTCAGATCCTCCTTCAATATATCTGTCATTGCATTGATAAACGGATCATCCGGCGTATACGTAACAACGCCGACCCGCAGAGTTCTGTCTTTCTGATTTTTCCTGCTGTCGCAGGATACCAGAGACATCATAACTGCCAATATGCATATACAGGCTATTATTTTTCTTATTTTCTTTCTATTCATACGAATATAAAAACCTTTCTGTCTCTTCCGAAAACAGGTCATCCTTATAGATTACCCGTATCGCTTCTTCATGACTTTTTAATGTATATAATGGTCGTCCAAGTTTCTTTGCGAGCTCATTTACACTCTCATAACCGATGCTGTACCCATCCGGCACAACAAGGCATTTAATCTTGTTGTAATCAAGCAGGGCTATGGATTTCATGCTTGTACCTACCCCATATATTTCTGCCCCTTTATAATACCCATTTTCAGCATTTTCTCCGAGTGTATCGAGAGCTTCTGTATCCATAGCTGCTATATAATCAACCGCTTCCAGAGAATCCACCGCCTTACAGGTATCTTTACCGCTATTCTGATTATATGTCCAGACAAACTCACAGTTATATCCTGCAAGTGCATCGGTAAGTCCCTTTACACGGCTGACACTTGCCTCAGTCTCTGCCCGTCCGACAATCACTCCGATCTTCTTGCCTGCCGACTTATCTGTATCATTTTTTATGATCTGCCTGCCGAGAGTATAGCCGATCTGATAGTTATCCGGCTTTATCGTTACAAATCCGGTCGATTCTGTGTCATCTGCCATATATGCATCCTCCGTTATCAGAACAAAGGTCTCTTTCTCCGCCTGCAAAGACGTAAGCATATCTTTTGTATCTGTTCCGGGAGCCGGACAGATGATAAATGCATCCACATCATTTTCAAGCTGTTCATCGATCAGCTCTTTTTCATCATCTGCACTTACGATCTCATCTGTATTACAGATGATCAAATGAATATTATTTACCTGCGCAGACTGCTTCAGTCCATTAACCAGACCTTCCCATCTGGTATTACCGGAATCCGGAAGAATAACTGCCACACGTTTCTGTGGATTATCTTCCCGAAAGATCCGGTTGATAAATATACCGGCAATGGCAACCAGGATCAGCTCTGCTATGAGGAAAGTAATTCTATTTCTCTTCATCTGTCACTCTCCCCTTTCCATAATTTTGTGTTTCAAGCTGTTCCCGATTCTCCTCTGTATATGGAATAGCCGGTATGTGGATCACAATCCTTGTACCCTCGTCCGGCTCACTGTAAACCTCCAGACCATATTCATTTCCAAACATCAACTGAATTCTGGAATGAACATTGATCAGACCGACACCTGAACCATGTTTTGGTACTTTGTTATTATCTTTTAATATATTCTCTACAATGTCCTCATTCATTCCCATACCATTATCTTCTACGGAAATATATATATCGTCGTCCTTTTTCTCTCCCCGGATCGTGATTTTGCCGCCGTCATCCTCATCCATATTCCCTACACCATAATAAATGGCATTTTCAAGAATCGGCTGAACGATCAGCTTTACTGTACAGTACTCATTAATCTCTTCATCAATATCAAATTCGATCTGAAAACGCTCCTTATATCGAACTTTTTGAATATTCATATAACTTCTGCTATGTTGGATCTCATCCGATATTCTGATCACCGTTCTGCCCTTTGACAGACTGATACGAAGCAGCTTTGCAAGCTCGGAGATCATAAACACCGCATCCAGGTTCTTCTTTGCTTCTACCATCCATGTGATGGATTCCAGGGTATTGTAGAGGAAATGCGGATTGATCTGGCTCTGCAGCGCATCCATCTCACTCTTTCTTCGTTCCGTCTGTTCCCGTATGATCTCCTGCATCAAAGCTTCGATCTGTTCATAGGATTTCTGAACGGAATATCCCAGATGACGGATCTCGGACGATCCACCGATGTAGATATCTGTCGGACCACCTGCCTCATATGCTTTGACTGATTCATTTAACTTCAGAATCGGCCTGGATATCTTCTTCGAAATAATACGGTTCACCCCTAAAAGCATCATCATAAGAATGATAACCGTTGTAATGATATAATACCGGAACCGGTTGATGCTCGCGATCTGTACACTTTCCGGTACTACACCGACCACCTTCCATCCGGTATAAGCAACACTGTTTACGATCACATTGCTTGTCCTGCCATTGAACGTAAGTTCATATGTTCCATCCTCATAGGTTGCTGCATCCCTGTATTCTTCTTTGAAATATCCTCTGTCCATATCGGTTCCGCGCGGATGATAGATCATCTGACCATCACGGCTGCACAGGTAATAATAGATGCCATTTGACGCATCATTGATCCGTGCCAATGTATCCTCTATCACCGAATATTTCATATCGACCAAAAGGACACCACTTCCCGGCTGCTCACCATCGTTAATATCAACTGAACGGCTGAGAGATACAACCCAGTAATATCGATATGTGCCATCGACAAACAGATTCTGGATATGCGGTATAGAGAAATGAATATTCTCGATATCTGCCTCTGCATCCTGATACCAGTCCTGCTCCGACGGTTCCACAGCATCCTTCTGTACCGCGACCGGTTCTGCCGTAAGAAGATTTCCTTTATCATCATATAACGCCATACTCTGGATTTTATCGGCATTAATCTCATATAACAGACTGAACTGCCGGTTAAAATCCCGACTGGAAATATCATATTCCTGAATAATATTATAATTCACCGCATTCGTAATCTGACGCACATTTAACAGATCCGCATCCAGCTTTTCAACAGTATTTTCCACCATATTTTCCGTATTCGTGACCGCAGTCTGCTTAATTGCCATCTTAAAACGATTATACAACAGCAGACCCATGATAACGGTTGTGATGATCGTCAGGGCAGTAAGCACCGTCATAATGATCGACTGAATATCAAAACCTATAAATCTGCCGTGATAAAACCACCCCCGAAGACGTCCGATAATAGAACTTTCATTTTTCTTCTTTTTATTCTTTCTTATATCCTTCAACACGCTTCCCCTTATTTACCCTTTATTTTTTCAGATGCTCCGTTCTGTATTTGGATGGCGATACCCCAAAACGCTTCTTAAATACATAACTGAAATAATTTGCATCAAGATAACCGACCCGCTCTGCAATCTGATAACTTTTCTCATTTGTTTCGAGAATCAGTTCTGCCGCATGATCCATCCGGTAATCAGTCAGATATGTTACAAATGCTTTTCCTGTCTCTTTTTTAAATACACTGGAAAAATAAGAATTCGATACTCCAAGTGCCGAGCACACGGTATCCAGGGAAAGATTCGGCTCCATATACCTGTCATGCACCAGATTCTGCGCATCCGTAACCATACGCCTCGATGTACTGTTTCTGGCATTTTTCAGCTCCTCACTGATGGCTTTTGCCGAATCGATCATCCATGCGGTTAATGTGCTTTCATCCATCTCCGGTACACGTTCGTATGGATTTCCGACATTACCGCAAAACTCATTAAAATCTATAAAATTATTAGCACAGAATCGATAAAATGCTCCCACCATCTCCATGATCGCAAGGTTATACTGGCTCACAGTCTGCGCATTATTGTGAAGCTTCTCCACTTCCTTCCGCACCGACTGTTCAAGTGTCTCCGGTACTCCCAGATGAATAGCCTTGAACAGATCATGCATCTTTGTATCCTCCGGCTGGATTAGGATCTCCTGCTCCTTCGGTGCGATCTCACCAATATTGATCGCACGGCTCGTTCCATATAACACGCGATAAGAAACTGCTTCTCTTGCTCCATCATAAGAAGAATTAATGCTGATCAGATTATCACAGACTCTTCCGATTCCCGCAGTCACAACAGCTCCCATAACACGATATGCCCATTTGCAGAATCGGTCACAGGCATCTGTAAATGCAACGACCATTTCTTCCGTTTCCAGTTCTATGATCATAAGCGCATTTCCCAGATATGTGAACATATGATTCTTCCATTCCGGTGCTAAACGATCCTTGATCTCATGCTCGACTGACATGGCAAGCAGCAATGGATTCATACCATCCGGAACATGATGCTCCGAGGTATGAAAGATCGCACAGCAATAATACGGTCCTTTTATATCGATCTGATACGCATTCAAAAATTTCTCGCAATATTCTTCATTTACACGACCCTCGATCAACGAAACAAACAGATTCGTCTGAAGCACCGGAAGGGAATCCTTTAGATAATTCTCAAGCTTTGTTACATTCAGACGTTCTTCTCTCTCCTTATCCAGCGTCTTTTTCAATCGTTTCATACATTCCGTAAGCTCCAGCGCATTGATCGGTTTCAGCATGTATTCCTCTACTTCCAGATGAACCGCTTCCTTCGCATATTCAAACTCATCAAATCCTGTAAAAATGATGATATGGATATTCTGATATTCTTTATTCAATCTTCTGGCAAGCTCCAGTCCATCCATATATGGCATCTTGATATCCGTTATCACGACATCCGGCTGCTGCTTCTCCACAAGCTCCAGTGCTTTCACACCATTTGTCGCACTTCCAACGACTTCAAATCCTAATATATCCCAATGAATTCTCTGTTCGATCGCATCGATTACTTCCACCTCGTCATCGACGAGTACCACTTTATAATTATCCATATCTCATTCCTCTTTTATTCTTTCTATCTGTTCCTTATTATAACAAATCTACGTTCAGAATGAACCCCAAAATCCCGTTTTACCGTATATATCCCAAATAAAATAGCAGCGTACTCCTGATATTTTAAAAGCCGCCCCGTTCAGTCTGGAGCCTGCATCTGTCAGCCTGACAGAAAGCATATCAAAGACGAACGGAGCGGCTTTTGATTTATATCGTTTTTTTTGTGAGCGATTATTACATTTCCTTACTTCTTCTGTACATACTTGAGACAGTCAAGAGTTACAGCCGCAAGGATGATGATACCTTCGAAAATGAACTGAAGGTTTGTATCAATACCAAGGATTGTCAGTGAGTATGTTAATGATGTGAAGATAAGTACACCAGTTACAACACCGGAGATCTTACCGATACCACCTGTAAATGATACACCACCAACTACACAGGCTGCAATGGCATCCATATCCCAGCCCTGTCCATAAGCAGCACTACCGGAACCTACCATTCTGTTACATTCAAGCCATGAACCGAATCCGTAAAGGATACCTGCAAGGATGAATGCGCCAAGTGTTACTTTGAATACTGAGATACCTGAAACTGCTGCTGCTTCCGGGTTTCCACCTACAGCGTACAGATTCTTACCAAATGTTGTCTTGTTCCAGATGAACCATACAACAATGATTGCTACAATTGCCCAAAGAATAATAGATGGGAAGCTGCCAAATGTAGGGATGAACATGCTAGGGATGGAAGAATCAATCGCACCGAATGATACACCCTTTGTTGCGTATGTTACTAAACCAAAGATAATCAGCATGTTCGCCATGGTCGAGATGAAAGGATGCATCTTGTACTTCGCCATGAAGAAACCTGCGATACTTGCAAATACTGTTGTAAGAATTATACAGGCTACCAGGGCAAGAATTGCTCTAGGAGCGGCCGGAATATTTGAGAAATCAAAGATATGTCCGAATACGCCACCTGTGTTAGGGCCGTTATGCATGATGATAGTTGCTGTAACCATACCCATACCTACCATACGTCCGATGGAAAGGTCAGTACCTGTAAGTAAGATCAGACCGGCAACACCGAGTGCAAGGAACATTCGAGGAGATGCCTGCTGTAAGATATTCAGGATATTGGTAACGGTTAATAACTGTGTATTCTTAACGATTGGTGTGATAATACAAAGTGCAATGAAGATCAGGATGATTACGATATACAGACCGTTCTTATAAAGGAACTGGGATGTATTAAATGTGTATTTGTAATTCTCGATCTTCTGAGCCTGCTTCTGACCAAATGTGTATTTGGACATCCGTAAGAGATCGATCAGATGGAACTTATGTGCAAATGCATCATGCTTTCTGTCCTTAATCTCCTGTAATCTGGATTCATGAGACATCTGTGCATCAAACAATCTGTTCTTATATACATATTTCTCATCTTTGATCTCATCTGCAGCGGACAGCTTGGCAAGTGTCTGTTCGTGCTCTGTCTTGATCGTTGCACGAACCTTCTCATACGCTTCGTTTTCTGCTGCTTTTTCTGCCTCGCAGCTTGCAACTACTTTATCATAGTATTTGCTGTTATAATTCTCGGAAAGGTACTTTTCTGCTTCTGCGATCAACTTGGATACCTTATCCTTGTTTGCTGCTTCTACACTCTTCGCCTTTTCCAGTCCGGCTTTTGCTGCTGCAACTGCTTTTGTTCTCTCATCCTTTGATAAGTTCTTGTCTTCCTTCGCAATTGCGATCTGGTTCTTATAGCTCTGAACCTTGTCAGATCCGTCTACACGGAGTGCATCGATCTGTGACTGTATTTTTCCTACATATTCATCAATCGGCTTTAAAAGCGCTGCTTCTGCATCAGCCGAAAGGATCTTACTTTTATCTGCCATAACCAAAACTCCTCTCTATTACAAATATTTCGCACTAAGTCTTAATAATTCTTCCTGGTTGGTCTCTTTTGTATTTACAATTCCTGCAAGATGACCGTTCGACATAACACCGATACGGTTTGTGATACCAAGGATCTCAGGCATCTCTGAGGATACAACGATGATCGTTTTACCCTGCTTTGCCATGTTGATGATCAGTTCATAGATCTCGTACTTGGCTCCTACATCAATACCTCTTGTAGGATCATCCATCATAAATACGTTAGGCGAACGCTCCAGCCATTTACCGAAGATAACCTTCTGCTGGTTACCACCGGAGAGGTTTGCGATCATATCATCCGGTCCCATACATTTTGTATGCATGACCTTGATCTCCTCTGCGGTTGCACGAACCATATCGTCATGGCTAAGTGCGATTCCGCTCTTATAATGGTTCATATTTGCAATTGTTGTATTAAATGTGATATCTGCTTTCAGGAAAAGTCCGTTTGCTTTTCTTTCCTCTGTGATCAGGGCAAAACCATGATCCATGGCATCCTTTGGTGATGAGAAGTTCATCATCTTGCCATTATAAAGTACATTTCCTGCTGCTCTTGTACGCATACCAAATATGGTTTCAAGGAGCTCTGTACGACCTGCACCTACCAGACCATACAGTCCGAAAATCTCACCTTTCTTAACATCAAATGTAATGTTCTGAAGCTTTGGTGCATACTTTGTTGACAGGTTCTGTACGGAGAGCACTGTCTCACCAGGCTCATTGTCTACAGGTGGGAATCTATTGTCAAGGGAACGACCAACCATTGCGGAGATCAGTTCGTTCATGTTTGTGTCCTTACTGTCTTTTGTCATTACCAGACTACCATCTCGAAGAACGGATATCTGGTCACAGATCTCGAAGATCTCATCCATTTTATGTGATATATAAATCAGGGAAATACCCTGTTCTTTTAACTGTCTCATCATCTTGAACAGCTTTGCAACCTCAGGTGCTGTCAGTGAAGATGTCGGCTCATCAAGTACAATTACTTTTGAGTTGTAAGAAATAGCCTTTGCGATCTCACACATCTGACGCTGCGATACTGACATTTTCTTCATCGGCTGTGTCAGATTTACGGTAATACCGAGCTTTCTGAACAGATCCGAAGCTTCTTTTTTCATTCTGCCCTCATCGATCACACCGAGGGAATTCTTTGGGTAACGTCCCAGGAACAGGTTGTCCACAACGCTTCTTTCAAGACACTGGTTAAGCTCCTGATGAACCATTGCAACTCCGTTTTCAAGGGCATCCTTTGGACCTGAGAAGTTTACTTCTTTACCATCTAATATTATAGTTCCTTCGTCCTTCTGATAGGTTCCGAAGAGACATTTCATCATTGTCGATTTTCCGGCACCGTTCTCACCCATAAGACCCATGATCGAACCCGGTTTCACATTCAGATTGATGTGATCCAGAACCTTGTTTCTACCGAATGATTTGCTCATGCCCTGAATCGATAAGATGTATTTATTCTTATCTTCTGCCATATCTCTACTTCCCTTTCTTAGTAAAAGAAGGGTATCAAATCTTGTATCTGACACCCCTCTGAGTTAAATCATTATTGCCTGCCGATCCGTTATCTTATTTGTTAAGAAGTGTTGTGTATGATGCTGCATTATCTGTCTTAACCATGTTGATCGCAAATGCGTCATATTCGCCCGGGTTACCAAGACGGTTTGTAATGTTAGACTCTGTCTGACCATCACCACCGATGTAATCTACTTTCAGGTTGAGCAGATCATCGTAGTTCTCAAGAAGCGGCTGGTATGTTGAGCTTAAGAAGTTATCTGAAGCGTTGTAAATATCAAGCCATACTTTCTTTGTTGGGCTCTTGCTTGAATCAAGCTGTTTTGAAACCTTGTCATAAACCTTTGTTGAATCTGTGAAATCCTGATAGTTTTCAGCAGTTACTGCTACGTTTAATGCGTAGTATGATCTTTCTTCCTCGCTATATCTGTAATCTTCACCTTCTGTTAAGCAGTTGCCGGCTTCATCTGCTGTACCGATACCTGTATCAACGTCTACACCATCAAGTGCGTTACGAAGAACTCTGAGTGTTAAGTAAGCCTGAACATCTGCATGCTGTGAAATTGTTCCGCCGTAACCTTCTGCAATAGCTGCTACTGCATCGCTGTTAGCATCGTATCCAAATGTAGGAACCTTGTTATCCTTTGCCCATGCATTGAACATTGACATTCCCATACCATCGTTATTTGAAACAACTACATCAATCTGATCACCGAATGAAGCTGTCCATGTTCCAATAGCGTTTCCTGCTGTTGCTGCATCCCATGTAGCACCTGCTGAGTTCTTCATTTCCTGTGAAGCAAGCTCACGGATTGTATATGTCTTACCACCTACATCAAGCTTTGCATCCTGAACAACTTTTGCTGATCCGTCTACGTTTGTACCTGCAGGTGTTGAATCAACTGCACCATTTGCATCAACTCCTGTGCCAAGTGCTGAACGAACACCACGAGTACGAGCGATTGAGTCATTGTGTCCGATATCACCGATTGCTAAAACGTATCCGATAACACCATCACCGTTACGGTCGATTGTTGCTGCATTTGCTTTGATATAATCAAGTACCATCTGACCCTGAAGCTCAGCACCCTGGTTAGCATCGAAGCCTACATAATAAGTATCTTTGTTGAAGCTTAATGCTTCCTTATCAAGTTCTCCTGTTGAGCTGTTGGATGGCTGACGGTTGAACCAGCAAAGTGGCTTATCCTTATTTGCAACTCCGCTTGAGCTGCTTCCGCCTGATCCGCCTGATCCGCCTGATCCACATCCTACCATTGATAATGCAAGTGTTGCTGCTGCAACGACAGCTATAATTTTTTTCTTTCTCATATTTCATTCCTCCTGTTTGTACATTTTGTTTATTTTTCGCTCTGTCTCATTGACTAAATTCATTATAATGTGACAAGCAGGAAGAAAGAATAGAATATTTTTGGATTTATTAGCAATTTTTTTGGATTTATTAATATTTTTATGTTTATTTTGACGAACCAGTCTATATGTTCTGATAATAATTCATATATTATTTTACTTTTCTTTGTAATATAACTGACAATGGCAGTATCCCTCAAACTCCGGATCATTGATCTGATCCCGAAATTCTTTACAGATACATTTATTCTCCGGTATCTTTTCAAGCCTGCACGGACAATATCCATCCTTCCTTTTTAGTCCTTCTTTTACAGCTGCAACTATTTCTGTATTATCATTGAATCGTACTTTTCCCATTATTAATCCTCCATTGATCTGAATTCTTTTGATTTTTTCAGTCTATCATGAAGCAGTTCCGCATTCTACAACAGATTTTATTTTTTTGCATCCGCTACATGAATTGTCACTATATGTGCATGAAATGTCAGTCGATTTGATCAGAACTATGCTATAATGAACTCAGGTCAATGAGTACGCCTGTACAAATGACGATCAACGACCGGCTTATCATATATTTGTTAAGCCATGATAAGGAGTAGATTTTTTGATACATATAGCGATTTGTGACGACAGCAAACAGGAACGGCAGATACTGGCAGTGCTTTTCAAACGATATCAGGAGCTTCATGCCACACCGCTTCAGATTCATATATTTCAAAATGGCTTCTCATTACTGGATGCCATTGATCAGGGAAAACGATTTGATATTACGATATTGGACATTTTAATGCCCGGAGAAAACGGAATTGAGATTGCGAGAAACATCAGAGCTTCCGGGGCAGATACCGAGATCATCTTCCTGACAAGTTCTCCGGAATATGCGGTAGACAGCTACGAAGTAAAAGCCCAGAACTATCTGTTAAAACCGGTAACCGAAGAAAAATTTTTTGCCTCCATAGATTCCATTCTTGCCGAACTGGATGAGAAAGATACCGCAAGCTTCATCATTTATACGACAGAGAAGCAGTACAGCCGGATCCGGGTATCCTCTCTGGTCTATGGTGAGGTCACACACAGAACCATCACCTTACATCTGGCAGATCAGACCATGATCTCTGCCGTAATGACCTTTACGGAATTTCAGGATATTCTAAAAGCCTATCCGGACTTTATATATCCACACCGTTCTTATGCGGTAAATATGAATTACATTCAATATGTTACGAAAAGCGATATCATCCTGACAGACGGCCAGAAGATTCCGCTTTCCAGAAATAACTACATGAAGATTTCGGAACAGTTTTTAAATTTTGCCTATACGAACTCTTTTGGAAAATAATAAGGAGACAATGATATGAGCTTCCTCTGCGACAGTATTTATTTTATTACCGTATTCCTCTTTGGTTCAGCAGCAAGCGTATGTTTTACCGGTGTTCCTTTTAACCGGAAAAATATACTCTCTCTGTCTGTTTTCTGTGCCCTCGACGGAATACTTCAGATCATTTCTTTCGCAGTCTTCGGACAGGAGATCTCCAGAGGGCTGTATCCGGTCGTTGTACATCTTCCGTTGGTGCTTTTTCTCTGGCTGATATACAAATGCTCATGGATCACTTCAATCGTCAGTGTCTTAACTGCCTATATGTGCTGCCAGATTCCTCTCTGGTGCGGACTGGCCGTTCGCTTATTTTCTGACAATAAGATCATCTATACGATCGTTTATGTCGGATGTGCCTTTGTAACCTTTTATTTCCTATACCACTATGAAGCAAATCTGACGCAGCATTTTATGCCAAAAGCAAATAAATCCGTCTATATTCTTGGCATTCTTCCGCTCTGCTACTATCTTTTCGATTATGCCTCTACGATTTATACCGATATGCTTTATACCAGCAACGAATTTGTAGTTCAGTTCATGCCGTCCATCTGCTGCATTTTCTATTTTGTTTTTATCTTTTATTATTATTATAAACTGGAAGAACAGGAACAGGCAGAACGCCTGGCAGAATCTCTTCATATGCAGCTTACACATGCTGCCATTGATCTGAATCATATGCGCACCATGCAGACACAGGCAGCCTCCTACCGCCATGATATGCGCCATCATTTTACTTATTTGCAGGCACTTGCAAGGACCGGGAATCTGGATAAGATCCGGGACTATATACAAACCGTCCAATCCGACTTAGATGCGATCACTCCAAAACGCTTCTGTTCAAATGAGCTGATCAATCTGCTTCTGTCCGCCTATGATACAAAAGCGGAATCAGAGGGCATCTCCCTGCTGGTTCAGGCTTCTATCCCTGCGGAGCTTCCTTTGTCCGACACAAAGCTATGTGCCATTTTGTCAAATGCTCTGGAAAATGCGCTCCATGCATCGATCGAAACAGAGGAAAAATTCATACAGGTTCAGCTCGCCGAACGAAATCAGACACTTCTGATCCAGATCAGCAATCCGTTTATCGGAACGGTTTCTTTTCAAAATGGAATGCCTGTCTCCACACAGACAGGACATGGATTCGGAACTAAGAATATTGCCGCAATCGCCGACTCCTATCATGGTCAGTTCCAGTTCTTTGCAAAAGACGAGATCTTCACCGTCAGAGTATTACTGCCACTGGTAGAAACCTGATACTTCTTACTCTGTCCGTCCAAAAAGCTCATATATGATCATATCACGCATGCGGTCCATGGTTTCCTCATATGCCACTTCATGAAGCATATCCCTGCCTTCTGCGCCGAGTACATATATCTTGATCAGATTCGCAACAAGTCCGATATTTACATCAGGACGAATATCATCCATCCACTGAATGAAGGTGCCCGCGATCTCTGTTTCATGTCCCAGATCCGGTCTTGCCTGCTCCGGAAGTATTTCTAACAGACGCTTTTCATCTTCAGGTGTCAGACTTGGAAACACACTGTAATTCTCATCGATCATGAATTTCAAATAGGTTCTGGTCTCGGCAGGCCCTGCCTTTTCTTTTCCATCCAGAGCCAGCTTTATAAGATCCGGAATTATCTTTCTCCTATATTGCATTACTTCATATACATATGCTTCTTTCGATGGGAAGAAATTATAAAATGTGCTCACCCCTATGCCGGCTGCCTCTGTAATTTTGGCAACCGACATATGTGTCATTCCATATTGTTTCAGCAGATCAAATCCTGCTGCCAGCATCTTTTCTCTGTATTCTGTTCTTTCTTCCTCTGTAAATACACGCTTCGCCATGTACACCCTCCAAAACAGCTTTTGCAAATAATCTTACTCGTTTCTATTATTTTGCTTCAAAGCTTCCACCATGTCAATCCTTGATATTTTTCTTTTCTGGAGGAAGAGAGACAGTTCATACGTTACCCATGTAAGTATAAAACCGATCACAATAGATTTCACTTTAACCACCGGTGATAATAACATCCCATAGTTTTCTATCGTATCTGTATAACCAACCTTTACAAATAAATATGCAATCGGGAAACCAAGAATGAAACCTAAGCATATCAGCACATGATTTACATTTAATACTCTGTTTGAAATCTCTTTTCTGCTGAAACCAAGTACCTTCATAACCGATATATTTGTCGAAGATTCTGATACGATCATGTTGATGATCAGATACAGTACAAATACACCCATTATCATTCCCAGGATTTCAAATGCAATTACGATAACTTTCATCGGTCCCATCAGGTTCTCCATCGTATCTGCCGATACCGTCATCTCTGTCTCGTTTGCTACAAGATCCCGATCAAGCTCTAATCTGTCCTTACTGATAATGCAGTTGTATACATCTTCATCAACTCCTGCAAGTTTGGTTGCATTACTTTTTCCGGTATAAAGATAACAATGTGTATTATCTGTCACAATACCACTGATCTTTACCTTATGCTCCTTCAGATCTGCAATATTATTAAATATTATTTCTTCTCCAGCCTTCACGCCAAAGGTCTCTGCTGCTGCACTTGTCAGGTAATATTTGTCCAGCTCCAGCTTATCCCCACTGTCCGTTTTATCCGGGAAATACTTGGAATTCTCCACAATTCCCTGTATCGAGAGCTGTACTGTACTGCCATCCACTTCATAGTAATTCTGGAACAGGGCTTCTCCCTCATCCGGTGTTCCTGTCTGCAACGAATTCAGCCGATACAAATATTCATATTTTATAGAACTTGTAAGTCCATTGGTCATCAGATCATCCAGACTGTCATGTACGATCAGGCCACCAAGAATACAGAATGTTGCAACTCCTACTCCAAATACTGTCACAATACTTCTTCCCGGATGTCCGATCACACTTCTGACTCTCATCTTAAGCTGGGTCTTTGCATGGCTGTTCTTCATAATACCAATCGTTCTGCGATCTTTTCCCGTATTTCTCAACAGATCTACCGGTGATTTTTTAAGGAGCTTTGCGGCTTGTATCGCAATGGATATACAATAAAGCAGCGTCGGTGCAACAAGTGCTATAATGACCGCAGGAATATCATATGTCACCTTATATGTCAGTTTTTCAAAGTCATATTCGATATAAAATTTGCTTAAAAGCTTTGTTGCAGGTATCCCACATAAGATTCCAAGTACACTTCCGGTCAGTCCGGGTATCAGACCATAACGCATATAGTGACCAACGATCTGCTTTCTGGAAAATCCAAGCGCCAGGAATGTTCCAAGAAGGTACTGTTCATTTTTAATATTTCTTCCCAGTATCATAACGATAAGTGTGATTATGATTATGAACAACACAGGTGCATACATTGTTGCCATGTTCGTAACAGCAGTACCTTCATTTACAGGCATTGATATTCTTGTATTTGTTGTAGCTGCCATGTAACTTGCCATTACATAATCTTCATTTAACTTTTTCCGTACGTCTTTGGAATTATTTTTGTTGTATTTTATGGAATAGTATCCGGTTTCTGCGACATCGATCTTCTCATATTCGTCCTGATCCAACACGATCAGACCAAATTTCTCGTTGTCGATATAGCCTGTAGGCTTTTCAAGCATATAGATATAATCTGCCTTTGTCGTATATGCGGATACGGTATAATCATATGAGCCAAGAGAGATCTTATCTCCAACCGAGATATCATGCTGCTCTGCAAAATTCTGTGTAATAAGGGCCTCCCCGGTTCCCGGTTCATGACCGTCTCTCACCTCACACAGATTCAACTTCTCCGGCATACCAAACACACGGAGCGTTGTGCCTTTCAGATCCCCGCTGTCTACGCTGATATCCTTATAGCTGCTGTATTCAAGGATCACATCATATTTCTTTTCCAGACTCGCCATGTCCTCATCCGATATAGGATTGTAAGTAACAAATTCTGCATCCTCTGTCTTGTATTCATCTACAAATTTTTTCACAACCTTTGTCAGATTGCGTCCGGTTGACACAGCACCTACTATGAGCACGGACGTAAGTGCAGTAAGGAGAATACTTATAATATAAAAAGATATATTGTTCTTTATGCTGCGCGCGGCTCTCTTATTGATCGTCATATTATAATTCCATCTCCTCTACTCTTTTCTTGTCTGCATTTTTCAGATTGGATGTAACCTTGCCATCTGTAATCTTGATGATCCGATCTGCCATTTGTGCTATATTCAGGTTGTGTGTAATAATGACAACGGTTGTCTTATAAGTATCATTCATTTTCTGAACTCTCCGCAGTACATCCTTCGATGACTTTGTATCAAGCGCACCGGTAAGCTCATCACACAGAAGGATATCCGGCTTCTTTACCATGGCTCTTGCGATCGCAACACGCTGCTGCTGTCCACCGGAAAGCTCCTTTGGAAAATGCTTCTCATACTTGGTAAGTCCCAGATTTTCGATCAAGGCATCCACATCAAGCGGATCTTTTACCAGCTCTGCTGTCATCTCTACATTCTCTCTGACTGTAAGATCCGGCGTCAGATTGTAGGACTGGAATACAAATCCCAGCTTTTCCCGTCTGTAAATCTCAAGCTCCTTTGCTGACATTTTCTCAAGATCTTTTCCATCTACGATCATGCTCCCTTCTGTCGCCTTATCAAGTCCTCCAAGTATATTTAAAAGTGTACTTTTACCACTTCCACTTGGTCCCAGGATAACAACGATCTCGCTCTTTTCCATACTGAAATCCGTATGATCAAGTGCATATACGGTTGCTTCTCCTTTTCCGTATTTTTTAACCAGTTCTTTTCCTTCGATAAACATTCTGCTTCCTCCTGCCACATGCGAATATTTTGTTTGTTTCATTCGTATATATGTTAGTCCAGTCTAACTTGTCTGTCAAGTAGTTTTACGAATATTTTTTAGATTTTATTCGTATGATGATTTGCAAAGAAAAAAGTGCTAGTAAGTAAGATATGTAACCATAGATCCGGACACATAGCATACCTGCTAACACCTCTTTATCTTTTAGTGCTATTTATTTCATTTTAACTTTAAATTACTTCTTGAATTTATATTTTCCTTTTCCATAACCGGATACCGGTTCAATGATATCTGCTTGTACCAGATTTGCAAGAAGTTTTGAAGCACCCGAAGCTTTCAGCCCAAGAAATTCCATAACTTCACTTCTTCCAAATACTCCATCAAAGCCAAACTTATCAAAAAGTCTATGGATATGAACTGTCGTTTTCACAGAGAAATCTCTGTCTTTTGCGGAAAGTGCACTTTCAATATCCACTTTCGGGCCTTGAATGTCCACTTTTTCTTCATTCAAAAATCCACTTATATGAAGATTTCGATTGTGAAGCTCATTTTTCTCGTTTAAAAGCAAATTTCGGAGAAACGCTTCCAGATATTCTGTTGTTTCGTGGATACCTTTTTGCAGGTTCGTATCCTTCACTTTTTCAAGCAAGACATTTTCAGCTTCTATTTTATCTGTTCCATACGCACCCCAAAATTTATTTGCAGACTTCTCTGATTCCTCACGAAATGGTTGAACTCCATACTCTGGATACACAGCACTTGAACTAATCATTATGTACTGTCCAAAGGAGCCTAGTTCTTTAACAAAATCAATAATGTCCGCAGCATTATAAGCAGTTATATCAGCAACAACATCAAAGAACGTGTTCTTTAATATACCACCTAAATTATGCCTATCACCTTCAATAAGATTTACTCCTTGAACTTGTAATATCTGTCTCCGTCAGCCGTAAGATATGTACGATTATTTGCAGTTACTTTATCCTCTTCAACTCTTACATGGCTTACATCTATTCTCTTATCAGAAATAGAATCCATAATAAATTTTGCGTAGGAATCCTGTCCAACTGCACCCAATATTGAAACATTAAACTCCTCAAATTTTGATGCATGAACTGCAAAATTAAGGGCTTCACCACCTGCACGCAATTCATCTGTTCCATCAAAAACATCTACACAGAGGCACGGAAGTGCCACTAAATTTATCATTCTTGTACCTCCCCAAATTGAATGTTGTCGATTGGTTTTTAAAGTATTTTACTTTCTAACCGGTTTCTTATAAAGAAATACAATCGCCACTATCAGAATAATAGCCAACATCACCCACTGCACATAATTATCAAGAATTATAAAAAGTGGCGAATCATTCCAATCAGATATAAATATATGTATGTTTAAAAATATGTCTGTAAAGAAATGGATAAAAGCGGCTACAAGTATGTTATGTGTATATAAATACACAGATGCAAATGCAAATCCCCATACTCCTGTCATAATAAATCTGTATATAGCTTGTTCCAAAGAATCACATTCAACAGCATGTGCTATACCAAATATCACCATGCTTATGCCCGCATATAAAAGCCTTCTCTTAAACGTGGCATTTGCTCCTTGATAATACCCTTCGCAAACAAATGCTCTAAATGTAAGTTCTTCCCATAATCCTGTCGCAAGTTGCATAAAAATAAGGCAGGACACAACTATAGGCATAGTTGTATTTAACCAACTCTTTGCCCCTATCACCACATATGTAATGACATCAAACACCACATAAATAAACATAGCAGAGCAAGCAGGAACAGCATCCTTAAAGCAGTTCATATTGACAATACTTCTCATACTGTCTTTCTTAAACAATTTTACAAATATAATAAGCTCGACAGCGAAAAATAGTATTCTTTGAACGCTTTTCATCATATATCCCAAAGCACCATCAAAGTTGTTATTTATCAGAGGTGATGTGTAGTAAAGCAATAATAAAAACAATACAGCCAGAATAATACCTATCAACTTTTTGTTTTTCATAATGGTCTCCAATTTTTTTATAATTACCGGATGAAAGCATCATAAGGTGCTTTATCATCAAATGGCTTTCTTTTACTAAATTGCGCTGATTCATCAATGTGTGCAAATATAACGTCAGAATATTTTCTGATACCACTATGCCCTGTACAGACATATTCCAATTGAATGTGTTGGATATTATCAATCAATGCTTTCAATTTCACCAGAGACTTTTTGTTCATATCCGGATATTGGGTGAAAAAATCAAAAAAACTATATCCACCTTTTTCATTTATTGCAAGACAATCTCCGGTAAACAAAATCTTATCATCAACAATATAACAGGTATGCCCCAGAGTATGTCCGGGTGTAGGAATAGATTGTACCTTAATGCCTCCGATATCAAACTTTTCATTGTTATCTATGGCGTAATATCCTTCTTTAATTCTGACACAATTTTTAATCTTCACCCCTAATTTTGTCATACGATGGATGCTTCCATTCAAGTATGCGCTTTCCGCTTTCCCCAGGTACACTTGTGCATTTGGGTATATATTTGTTCCGCTTGTGTCAATTCCACCACAATGATCCACATCGGCATGAGTAATAAAAACATGTTTAATTTCTTCAGGATTAATACCTATTTGTTGAAAAGAATTTTCAACACCCCGATAATTCAAATGTCCCGAATCAATAGCTATTGTCACGTCATTTTTGGTATAAAACCAAAGATTTACATCCCCCTGCCTGATACAGCTTATTCCGCATTCATAATTTCCTGTTTCTGCCGGATTGCAATATTTTTTCCCCTTCATAATATGGTGCTTTATTTTATCATCAAAAAAATACATAAACTTCATAGCAATTTTCTCCTCCTTATAATTACAATAGCCACTATAACCGAAGGGAAAACTTTTTACTTTCAAAAATCTGCTGTTTTTCTGTTTATTTTAATACATCCGTAATAGAAACACCCGTTAATTTCTTACAAGTGTATGCAAGATGTGCCGAACTTGAGAAACCGCTTTCCTGCGCTGCCCAGGTAATTTTACCACCCGTGCTTATCAATCTGTATGCATATTCCATTCTGCGCATCAGAATATAACTTTTTAGCGAAATTCCCGCTTCTTCCTTGAATAAATGCGTCAACCTGCTTTCAGAAAGGAAAACTTTCTCCGCAATCTGCTTAACACTGTAACTTAACCATTCCCCAGAAATAACTTTGCTGATTATCAGTTCAATCCTTTCATCTCTTACGTTGTTTTTTTCTGTTGAAATACCCATGGCAAGAAACATATTTTCAACGATGCGTATAATTTCATTCTCCGGCAAATTGTGAATATCTTCTGATATTTCTGCAATTTCATCCGAAACATTGCAGTAGGAACCACCTTTTATATATTGCTCCCGAATCTGCTCCGCAATAATGCTTGTGGGATCAATCAGCAGAAAAAAAGTGCAATTGTTTCCTACTTCAACTGCATGCCTGACTCTTGAATCAAGCAGAATAATATTTCCACATATATTTTCTTTACCCACTGTAATTCTGCAGCTCTTTTTCCCTGCAAATAAATGCAGAAATGGATGTTTATGAATGTCCGTCTTATAATATGATGGTATAATAACAATATATGAACTTTGAAAAATAAGACTACTCATTTTTTCGTCCTCATACTCCCTACCCATCTGTCCAAACTCTCTATTGCGGTACACTAATTAAAGCTCTGCAATTTTTGTCTTGATACGTGGGCAAAACTCTATTACCGATTCAGCAGATACCTAACTGCGTATTCTAACTCAACATCTCTTTTAAACACGATTTTCCCTTTTTCCATGACTTCTCTATCATAATTATCAATAGTGAAAATGGCCTTTGCATTTTCACTTATTTATGTATCCTGTTCATTGCCCTTTCTTTTACATATGCATCTCTTACATATCATTATAACTAAAGCCAAAACACTAACATCCGACAAAGAAATCAACATCAACCACCTGTTCGGAGATAGATAACCAGCCACTAAAAATAAAAGAAAAGCCATTCCCGGCAGTCCTGAAACAGGATACCCTTTTTTTCTGCTCTTTAACGGCGCTACAATATATGTAAGTATCCAGAAAAACACTCCCAGTGCCCATATAAGTCCATCTATTATCCACATCACAACCGGGAAATGTGCATACATTTCAACTATATAAATACCCCTTTCACAAAATCTTAATTACTTCCCCCAGCATATATAATAATTCTTCCAGTATTCGGATTTGTTACAATTGCAAAGATTTTGGTTCCCGCTTCTTTATACGAATCATAATAAATGATTCTGTAATTGTCTATGCTATCATAGCATAGTCTTTTCCATCAAGGGTAAATGCCGCCATGGAGTATGCCCCAAATCCACTATTAAAACAATAAAAGCAAAAGTCCTTTGAATCATCCGGAAGTTCATCACAGAATTGTCCTCTGTACGCCTTTTATTTGTAAGTATCAAATGATGTTCCACTCCACATACCAAGATCAGCTACATATCGGAATAAAAATTTTATTTTGTGCTAAATCTTGACACAGGACCAATGATTATTTTTTTGTTCACCAACCACATATTATAGAAAATGGAATTATGAGTCAATGCACTTTTGAATGATTATACTGTCCAAATGTTAGATTGTACAAAAAAGAAGACCGGAAACTCTCCGGCCTTCAGGTTTAAGGGAAAATTTTATGTGAAAAATTGTAGTACACTTACTTTACTGCGAGTCTCTCAAACGTCTCGCTCTCTTCAGGAATCGATCTGAGTCCCCCGCGCTTCTCGACACACAGGCTCGCCACCGCATTTCCATATCTTGCAAATTCTTCAAGCTCGTCTATACTGAATTCCTCCAGGCTCTTGTCCGCCCTTATAAGCTGCGATACAAATGCCCCCCAGAACGAATCTCCAGCTCCGGTTGTGTCGACCACATGGCTGACAAATCCAGGAACTTTTCTGCTGCCATCCCTACTGCATATCAGCACACCCTCACTTCCCAGGGTGACCGCAACAAGTCTGACGCCTGTTCCAAGGAGATACTCCGCAGCCTCCTTCGGATCTTCAAATGGTGTGAGGAGTGCCGTCTCCTCATCCGAAAGCTTCATTATATCTACAAACGGGAGAATACTCTTCATTCTCTCCATCGCATTTTCTCTATTGTCCCACAGCGGCTCTCTGTAATTTGGATCATAGGATATCACCGCTCCGTATTTTCTCGCCTCTCTCACCGCCTGGAATGTGGTGGTTCTGGCCGGTTCATCCGTGAGAGACAGCGAACCTATATGGAACACCTTTGTGTCTCTTAGCAGGTCGGCATCCACTTCCTTGTAACAGAGCATTGTGTCCGCTCCCGGCTTTCTGGCAAATGAGAATTCACGCTCTCCGTTCTCATCCAGAGTGACAAATGCCAAAGTGGTAAATACCGTGTCATCGACAACTATACCTCTGGTATCTATCCCTGCCTGCTTTGCCGTCTCAATAAGGAAATTGCCATGCATGTCATCCCCGACCTTTCCTATAAACGCGGTCTTAAGTCCGGCCTTGCTGACTGCCGTGAGCATATTTACCGGAGCGCCTCCGGGATTCTGCTCGAAGAGCTTCATCCCGGAATCAGTGCTTCCGGCAGGGGTAAAGTCTATCAGGAATTCACCAAGAGCCACAACATCATATTTCTTTTCCATGTTGGATCCTCCTTGTGAATTTTACTTTCCTGTGATCTCTATGTCATAGAATTCTACTCTTGCATCCTGTGCCAGAAGTCCTGTCTCAAACTCAGGCTTTGCATATATCCTGTATGTAAATGCCACCTGTTCTCCGACAAATACCTCCACCATATCATGGTCAACGATGATCTTCACATCTATCTCGCTGCCCTCTGTTATGTCAAATGTCTTCTCGCACACTCTGACTCCATCAGGGCCCGGCTCCGTTGCAGGAGGCACAGCCTGACAGGACTGAACCCAGAACGGGTCAACTCCCATAGGAAGATTTACCAATGACACTCTCTGCATGGCCACATCGAACTCAAGGAGAAGGCATCCGCTTGCTTCCTTGTCTGACTTGAGCAGTATACCGAAATGGTCATACACCTCTCTAGGCATGATCTTGCACTTCAGCATGTAGCTCTCCTCGTTGTGTCCAAGGAATCCGTATGTACATGTGCTTACTGAATCCATCTCAACCAGTCTGTCTCCGTGAAGCTCTGCATTTCCAAGTACAGGGATGTAATCCCATGCTACAGGCTTCTCAAATACATGCCCATATTCCTTTGGAAGCTTTACGTCAAGTCCTCCATCCGCTGTGGCAACTACCTCGTGCGGCACGCAGAAGGTTCCGCCCCAGTACCATTCACCTCTGTCGCTTCTGTCTGCTCTGTCGTGAGCCCAACCGAAGTAGAAGCGTCTGCCGTCATCATCCTGCATGGACTTGGCTGCGTAGAATCTTCTTCCGCCTATGCCATCCTTCTTTGGCTTTCTCCATGGGCCAAATGGTGACTTTGCAACTCTGTATATTGTATTTACATATTCTGAGAATCTTGAGTATGAGAGATACCAATTGTCTCCCATCTTGTACATCTCAGGGCACTCAGGACAGTTGGTGTGTCCCGGTGAATATATCGGTCCGTAATATTCCCAGTTGACCAGATCCTTTGATCTGTAGAGAACTATACATCCTCTTCTGGTTATCGGCATATCCAACCTTCTCGCTGATATGAGGATCCAGTAACATTTGTCCTCCTCATTGTAGAATACATATGGATCTCTCCAGTCAAGCTTCTCGTAAAGCTCTATCATAGGTGTGATGACCGGATTGGCTGCATCCTTCACCCACGTGATTCCATCGTCACTTGTAGCGTGGCATATGGTCTGCTGATACTCTGCGGTGAGGCAGTAGCCTGTATAGAATGCATGGTATTTGCCCTCGCCGTATATGACTGATCCAGTCCATACTCCTGATGCATCCGGCTCGTCGCCCTCGCCCGGATAGAGCGCTGTAGGAAGCTCCTCCCAGTGCACCAGATCATCTGATACACTGTGGCTCCATGTTGTTCTGAGTCTTGCCGGGTACACTGTTGTTCCCGGAGGGGAAGTCAGTGAGAATATATGATATTTGCCCTCGTGGTAGAAAGGTATTGCATCTCCCGTGGAATCCGCGAAGGACATCTTTCTAAAAATCTCCATATTATCATTCCTCTCTTTCTACTAGTTTGCTGCAAGTTTCTTCTTTTTGAGGAGCTCAAGCTTGCCCTTCTGTCCATCAAGGAGTACCGCACATGCGATGATGAGACCCTTGATGATGAGCTGCCAGTATGATGACACTCCGATAAGGTTAAGACCATTTGAGATGATTCCGATGACCATGGCACCAAATACTGTTCCACTGATCCTTCCTTTACCACCTGTCATAGAGGTTCCGCCAAGTACACAGGCCGCGATGGCATCAAGCTCGTATCCGCTTCCAACTGAAGGCTGGCCTGAGTACATTCTTGAACAGAGTACAAGTCCTGCGAATGCTGAGAGAAGTCCTGATATTGTAAACACTATGATCTCTATCTTCTTGATAGGTACACCTGAAAGTCTTGCGGCCTCGCGGTTACCACCTATCGCGTATACGTATGTTCCGAACTTTGTCTTACTGAGGATGAAGCTGAACAGTATGATGAGAACTACCATGTACACTACCGGAAGTGGGATCACATTGAACAGATATCCTGTACCGATCTCGATGAAGAGCTTGTTTGTGATACGTGTTGACTGTCCACCTGTGTAGACATAAGCTATACCACTTGCTATGTTCATCATGGCCATTGTGATGATGAATGCAGGCACCTTGAAATTGGCTACTATGAAACCACTTACAAAGCCAGCCGCTGTGCCGACCAGAAGGCCTGCTGCTATTGCTACGCCGAGAGGAAGTCCCTGATTAACTATAAAACCTACGGTCAGAGTTCCCGACATAGCTACTATCGATCCAACTGACAGGTCAATGTGACCAAGTATGATTATGAGTGTCATTCCAAGTGCTATGTATGTGTTGATCGATATCTGTCTAAGCACTGATATGATGTTGTTGGTCGTTAAAAACTTGTCTGTGGCAAGTGCTACGGCCACACACATGATTATCAGAACCACTATGATTCCTATGTTGCCCTTGACTATGGATGTCAGGGGATTGTTTTTTAATATAGAAGTTGCTTTTGAATTCTTCTTTGTCTCGCCCATATTATTCGATACCTCCTGCAGCGTATTTCATTATCTCTTCCTGTGAGAGCTCGTCCTTTGACAGCTTCTTCACGAGTTTTCCGGCTCTGACCACACATACGTTGTCGCACATGTTGATGATCTCAGGAAGCTCACTGGATACCATGATTATCGCTATGCCTTCCTTTGCCAGTTCATTGATTACTGTGTATATCTCAAATTTTGCATTTACATCAACGCCTCTGGTCGGCTCATCCAGAATGAGCACATCCGGCTTGGTTGCAAGCCATTTGCCCAGAACTACCTTCTGCTGATTTCCACCTGACAGGCTGCCCGCCTCGATCTCAGGTGACGCCGCCTTGATCCGCAACCGCTTTGAATAATGGTCTATGACCTCACCGCGCTTTTTCTCGCTTATGGCGATTCCATTCATATAGAATCTGAGGGATGAAAGTGTGAGGTTGAACGCCACGCTGTTGCCGAGCACCAGTCCCTGCTTCTTTCTGTCCTCAGGAACCAGGGCTACGCCTGACTTGATCGCCTGCATCGGATTCTTGAAGTGTACCAGCTTTCCGCCGAGTATCACCTCGCCTGATGTAGGCTGTGTGGCACCAAATACCGCCTCCATGATCTCGCTTCGTCCGGCACCGACCAGACCTGAGAATCCCAGGATCTCACCCTTGTGTACCGAAAAACTTATATCTTCAAAGACATCTGTCTGCGAAAGGTTCTTTACCTCCAGAGCAACCTCTGCCTTGTCCATGTCACAGTAATCCCTGGCATAGAAGCTCTCCAGATCTCTTCCTACCATCATCGCAACCAGCTCATTCGGGTTGGTCTCAGATGTCTTTTTTGTTCCTACGTATGCACCATCCCTGATGACGGTAACTCTGTCAGATATCCTGAAGAGCTCCTCCATTCTGTGGGAGATGTAGATTATACTTACCTGTTTCTTTCTGAGATTCTCAATGATCTCAAATAACTGCTCCACCTCTTCATTTGAGAGTGATGAGGTAGGCTCATCCATAACTATGATCTTACCGTTGAATGAGACCGCCTTGACGATCTCCACCATCTGCTGCTGTGCGATGGTCAGATTCTCTACTATCGTGTCTGCTTTTATATTCACACCGAGGGACGATATCATCTCCTCTGCTCTTCTGTTCATCTCTGCAAAGTCCAGCGTTCCAAGCTTTGTCCTTATCTCTCTGCCGAGAAACAAATTCTGTGCCACCGAAAGATATGGAACAAGTACGATTTCCTGATGTATTATTCCTATACCATTTTCTCTGGCAGCCGGAACTCCGTTGATCTTGACCTCCTTGCCATTTACCTTGATGATTCCGCTGTCGGGCTGGTAAATTCCGCCGAGGACCTTAATCAGTGTGGACTTTCCTGCACCATTCTCACCGAGCAGTGCATGTACCTCTCCCAGCTCAAGGGAAAAGTCGATGCCACTTAAAGCATATATTCCGGAGAAGCTTTTCTTTATCCCTATCATTTCCAGAACTGTCTGTCCCATATTAAACCTCCAAGTTTCTAAAATAGATCTTTTGTTATCCTGCTTTTTCGGGATCTCGGCCGGAGATCTAAGATCCCCGGTCTCTCCCGTGTTATATACACCTATGTTGTGTCATGTATGTCCAGCCGGGGGCAGCCCCGTGCTGTTACTGCCGGCTTCGATCCGGCCTTACTGCCAATCGTTAACTGTCTGCTCAGCCTCATCCTTGAGTACGAGGTGTGAGTCAAGATATACCTTCTTCTCGTCGATCGTTGTATCTCCGCCCACATACTTCTGTGCTGCGTTGAATGCGTACTCAGCAATCTGTACAGGAACCTGACATGCAACTGCTGTGAACTCGCCGTCGAGGAGTGCCTGCTTGCCATCTGGTGAAGCATCGATACTGTATACACCAATCTGGCCTGTCTTGTTGGCTGCCTTAACTGCTGCTGCAGCGCCAAGTGCTGAAGGATCATTGATACAGAAGAATGCCTGAAGATCTGTGTTTGCTGTGATGATATCCTCTGCAAGGCTCATTGATGCATCAAGTGCTGCCTCGCCATCCTGCTGTGCTACGATGTTGAACTTATCCTTGTTATCACCGAGTCCGTCAAGGAAACCATTTACACGGTCTACACAACTCTCATTTGATGGGAAGTCAAGGATCGCAATGTCTGCTCCGTCCGGATAATCCTTAGCCATCTGCTCACCGACAAGCTGTCCTGCCATGTAAGCATTTGTTCCAACGAACTGTGTTACGAAGTTCTCTATGTCATCCTCGATAACGGCTGTATCTACATTGAAGATTGGGATTCCTGCATCCTTGATCTCTGCAAGACCTGATGTGATACCTGCTGAATCAACCGGGATGATGAACACTGCGTCGTATCCACTATTTGCCACGTCTGATAACTGGCTGAGCTGTGTGTTCAGATCGTAGTCAGGATCAAGACATGTATATGATATTCCGTTCGCATCGCAGAGCTCCTTGAGCTTGGCATCAATTGAACTCTGGAATGTATTGTTGAGTGTGTTTGTACAAAATGCAAATGACAGGTCAGATGACTTTGTGCTCTCCTGCTTTGTACCTGAATCAGATGAACCGCTGCCCGAAGCGTTTCCTGATCCTGATCCACAACCTGCCAGTAAACTGAGTGACATGCACAGGCATGCTCCAACTGCTAATAACTTTTTAAATTTTCTCATAATTTTTACCTCCACTATCATGTGTTTTCTTTGCTAACTCGTTGTCGAAAAACTGTTCTTAACCGGTTTATTTACGTAAATTTTAAACTGTTTTTCGTCCCTTGCATGTTTTGATGATATAACCTTTGTCGGTTATTGTCAATATCAAGTGTTTTATTTATTATTTATTCATCATTTTGCACAAATAAGGCTCTATTGTATTATAGGGTTCGCGGGTCTTTTATCATTTTTTACGTAAATAGTTTACCAGATGTCATACTTATGGGATTTGTAGTGTATGATTGACACCCGTTACTTGTCACCTTGTCTCTTGTGTATAAACGCAAAAAATCCGCCAGAAAGATACAATTTTCTCTCTAACGGATTCTTTTTTAGATAAAAAGATACAGTTTCTAACTCTGTCCGGCACAGACTAACTAAAGCTGTCATATCACCTCAATCTGTCCGGCACGGACTAACTAAAGATGTCATATCACCTCAATCTGTCCGGCATGGACTCATGGAAGATTTCCTTCCATGCAAGCCTGAGCTGTTTTGGCTCAACCTGATACGGCTGAACTCCCACATACTTTGGAAGCTGTTCTTCACTTACCAGGGACTTGGCAACAACTGCCGCGGCCGCTCTTCCCTGCTCGTATGGTCTCTGCGTGCTGAGTCCCTTGACGATTCCTTCCTCCATGCACCTGGCAATTCCATGATCAAGGTCTGTGGTGAACACCGCCACATCCTCCCTGCCAAGCTCCTTGAGTGCCTTTATAACCAGAAGTGCCGGGCGATCCCAGCTCACATACATTGCCTCAATCTCAGGATTGGCAGTTATCACGTCCTGGGCTACCTGATATGCATTGGATATCTCTCCAAAACTCCTGATCGTAACTATGTCAATATCAGGATAACTGTCCTTGATTATCCTCTCAGCGGCGTTATCCCTGACTCTTGTTCCATAGAATGCCGCACCATGAATAATGAAACCTGCCTTTTTTTTCTTGTTCTCCTTGCAGTATTCCCCCAGCATTCTTCCTGTGTTCGTTCCATTCTCCGACTCATTTACTGATACACAGGACACATAGCTGTTCTTGGACATGCCATCCGGAACATTGCTTATGAACACCAGCTTTGACACTTTGGAAAGTTCCTGAAACTTCTCTCTGGTACGGCTGTCATCCGCCGGAATAGCTATAACTGCGTCCGGCTTCTGAAGTCTTATTCCATCAAGCTGCGCATTCTGCAGTTCCGAGTCAAAGTGCGCATCCATAACCGACACCACATCTATCCCGAACTGCTCAAGCTCCTCACGGATACCCTTCTCATGAAGCTCAGCCCATGACGTACCTGTGTAATGGAATGATATGGCAACTCTGAAATGTCCTGCCTTCAGCCTCTGTTTTTCCTCCTTCGTCAGCACCACGGAATCAGGGGCAGCTGCCTTATCTCCAAATGGTCCATTATCCAGCATCTTGGTGGATTTCCTGACAACCAGTTCCACATCGGCATAGCAGTCATGGGATATGACCGCACCTGTGTTGATTTTCTCAAAAAGCATTCCAACTGCCTTGGTGCTTAACCCCTTCACATCTCTTCTGATTATGGTAAGCGGAGGATATGTAAGTTCTGACCAGCTCTCATCACCAAACCCAACCACAGATATCTCTCCCGGACAGTCGATCCCCATATCTCTCAGTGTCTTCATGAGGTAGAGCGTTATTCTGTTGCCCCCCGCAAGAACTGCGGTCGGCCTGTATCTGCGGAGCGCCTTCTGGATGACGAGCATACAGTCATCCTCGCCATTTTCCAGTGTTACATCCACTATATTCGCATCGTTTGTATTTATATTGTATTTCTGCAGAGCACTCAGGAAACCTTTTGTTCTCTCATCCCTGGTGGTACTGTCTGTACTCTCTCTGAAAAACAAAACATTCTTGTGTCCACTCGCGAGCAGATAATCTGCGCCCTTAAATATAGCCTCCCTGTCTCGGAACTCAACTGAGTCTATCCCTGATCCAAGTATATTTCTCTCCACGCAGACAAATGGAACGCCTGACTGTATAAGCTTTGTGTAGTTGGCTGCCACATCGCTCACCGGCGCATGTATGATACCGGCAACCTTCTTGTTGACCAGAAGTCCGGCAAGCACCTGTGTCTCCTCCTTAAGATCATTGTCTGTTATCGCCACAAGGAACTGATATCCCTGTACACTGACAAGCTGCTTCACATAAGCTACCATATCTCTGTATATCGTACTTTCAATGTTCGGAATGACTGCAACGATCGTAGACTCTCGGCCAACCAGCAGTTTTCTCTCCTTATCTGCTATCTTATTCTGATATCCCGTCTCTACAATAATCTTCTCTATCTTATCCACAAGCTCAGGTCTTACATACCTTGTCCTGTTGATAACATGGGAAACTGTAGCTATGGACACCCCTGCCATATCCGCAATCTCTTTTATTGTAACCTTTGACTTGCCCATATCTCGTCCTTTCTCCCTTATCACAGATATAACTCTGGCTTCCGTACATTGCCACTGGCAACGTCCTTTTCCAATATTATAATCTACTTTTCTATGTTTGTGCAACCACTGTCATCATCCAGACTGCCGGCTCTGTTGGAGGGCTACTGGCTCTGCGATGGCTACTGGCACCATGTAGTTGCCGGCTCCACCATTACATAAAACAGCACAAATTTTTCGCAAAATGCAGAAAAAAAGATAAAAACGCCAAGTTATTTCCTGATATTTCCCGGGTCCCGGGGGCAGCAGATACTTAATTCTGCCAGTTGATGTTCTCCCCCTGCAGCAACGGATATCTGGCAAGTTCTGTGCCGTCCTGCCCATATATCTGAATTCAAACGGATAATTTCTCGGAGTCACGGTGATCTCATCGTCGTACGAGAATTCATAATCCAGCGTTCTTCCAAAATAGAAATCCTTTGTCTTATATGTCGCCGCTGTACACATATTTTGTCTTCTTTCCAATCTTCTCAGATAATTTATATCATCAGTTCAAAGCCATAACAGCTCTTTTCAAATCCATAGTGTTCGTAGAAGCCATGTGCCCCTGTCCGCGGAAGACCGGAATCAAGGGTGACGGCCTTGCACCCCCTCTGCTTTGCAAGCTCCTTTGCATGATCAACTAAATTACAACCAATGCTTACATTATAAAATATCAAAGTGATTATTAACAGACCGCCACCCATAAATTTATTATAAAATATCCCGGAAAATACTTAGGCAATACTTACATGACTTTTTGTCACATTTTTCTAATTTATTTAGTATAATATAAATGTTTCGGGCTGACTTTGGTCACATTTATGGCGCACAGCATATATCAAATAATATCGGGTGCTTTGCATTTGCCGACACCTAAAATATGGAGGGAATCTTGACAGTGTTTCCACATCGTCCATATTTATCTCACCATTATTTACAAAGTCAGCCGACATAACCTCCTTGCCCTTATCATCGTAAAGTACAAGTGTCTTGGTCATTTTCTTCTGCTCCTCAAGTACCTGTTCGGAAGCCATCTTCAGTAATGCTGCCATCTGGTCTATGCTTTTCACTTCACAGAATGCAGTATGCGTGATGGAACCATCCGCTCTCGTTACTTCTTTCATATCCATTGGAATATGACTTTTCTTACAGGTTTTCTCCAAAAGCTCCGCTGTTCGCTCATCATTCACATCAATATGCGTGACATCTTTGCCCTCTCTGTTGAATCCCTTTAATGAGACATGCGTTTCCTTATAATTCGACATTACCTTATCGACAACCTTGCCGCTTCTGTTTCTCGCTCATACCTGGATTCTGCTGTTCAGACCGCTTACACGCATCCGCAATGGCAGTAATCAGATCTACGCTGACAGTCACAATCGCCTTTCCTGTCTGGAACGACTCCTGCGTCAATTCATCGACCATTGTTCTGTCCTCCTGTTATATATTTTCCTGCTGCTTCTGTCTGTGGGTGCTCTCACCCATAAGATACACATTTTAATGCACATCTCGTGTTCCTCCTTGATTTCCTCTATCTGACCTTCTGGACAAAATGTCCTAAAGTTACATTCATATCCATTGCCCAACGGGCACAAAAAAAGAGCATCTATGTTTCAATCACATAAATGCTCTAACGCTGTTGTTTATAATAATATGTAATATCGGTTGAAACTGCATTACTACTAGCTAGTATACCATAAACATACTGTTTTAGTAAGAAATGTCCTATTTCATCCATGTATGCATATTGTCAAGTGTATGTGTCATATTTTATATTCAAAATAAAAAAAGCTGCTACTCTCTAAAAAATAACAGCCTTTCTTACTATATCAGCCTTTTGGAATTTGACCATCGACATACAGAATGTGATTAACTAACCGCTATGTGAGATATTTTAAAGTTCCCATAATCTGTTCATCTTGATCTTCTACCTCATCATTGTGTTGTTCTGTAACCTTAATATGTATAAATGCTTTTAGCATTTCCATAATCCATGCAGGTTACAATATGCATATACTTCTTCTACCTGTTCACCATCGCAAAGACAAAAATCTGCTACCGGCTCCTGCCCTGGATTTAACTGTTTTCTGTATATTCCCTGGTTTGTATTTAATGTAATCCACTCAATGAAATGCTCTTCAAGCATTGGATGTTTTGTCTCTCCGACCACGACATGAACATGACTGCCTTCTATCGTATATACAGGTACATGCTTCTCGACAGCAGCATCTGTCACTCCGGCTTTTAATTCCTGCATAGGTTCTCCGCAACAAATTACAGGTACACCCTTATCCTTTACCTTTTCAACAATGTTTCCACAATGCTTACAAATATAATACCTTACTTCCATGACTTTTTCTCCTTCCATGTGTAAAATTTATAATTCAATTGTCTCCATAATCTTTTTCAATGAATCTGCAGATTCCTTAAGCTTTAACGCTTCCTCGCCACTTAAATTAATAGGTATATCAGACTCAATACCATCTGCACCTACAATAGCTGGCATACTTAACGATACTCCGTCAATATCATATACTCCATGAATCATGTGTGATACAGGAAGTATTGATTTTTCATCTCTCATAATCACTTCGCAGATTCTTTTTACAGACATTGCAATTCCATAATATGTAGCGTGCTTTTTGTTTATAATCTCATAAGCACTGTTCTTGACTGCTGTAGCTATTTCTGCCGTGTTTTCCTTGTGCTTGTAATGTCCACGCATTTCACACATTTCACTTAATGGAACACCAGATACATTGGCTGATGACCATGCTACAACTTCGCTGTCTCCATGCTCACCTACTATAAATGCATGAACACTCCTGCTGTCCACAGATAAATGCTCACCAAGCTTATATCTTAATCTGGCACTATCTAACACAGTACCCGATCCAATAACCCTGTTTTCTGGAAGTCCTGATAACTTTATGGCTACCTGAGTCAGGATATCTACCGGATTCGCAACTACAAGCATGATACCTGCAAAATTTCTCTTTGCTATTTCAGGAATGATTGACTTAAATATTGCTACATTTTTATTTACGAGATCAAGCCTTGTCTCTCCCGGTTTCTGTCCCGCTCCGGCAGATATGACAACAATTGCAGCATCAGCCACATCATCATAATCTCCGGCATATATTTTCATCGGACTCGCAAATGGAATACCATGACTGATATCCATCGCTTCTCCTTCTGCCTTGTTCTTATCTGCATCGATAAGGACAATCTCTGTAAACAAGCCACTCTGCATCAGAGCAAATACCGATGCAGAACCAACAAAGCCACAGCCTATCATTACTGCTTTTTTTGAATTAATCACTTTCTTCTTCGTAATAATCTCATCTCCTTAATAATTCTCTTCATGTACTTCAAAATAGCTCTGTGGATGATTACATACCGGACATACTTCAGGCGCCTTAGTTCCTACCACAATATGTCCGCAGTTACGGCATTCCCATACCTTAACTTCGCTCTTTTCAAATACCTGTGCAGTTTCAATATTCTTAAGAAGTGCACGATATCTTTCCTCATGGTGCTTCTCAATCTCACCTACTGCCCTGAATTTTGCTGCAAGCTCAGGGAATCCTTCTTCCTCAGCTGTTTTAGCAAAGCCATCATACATATCTGTCCACTCATAATTTTCGCCTTCTGCCGCTGCCGCCAGGTTTTCCTTTGTATCACCAATTCCTGCTAATTCCTTGAACCACATCTTTGCATGTTCTTTCTCATTATCTGCAGTCTTTAAAAACAATGCTGACATCTGCTCGTAACCTTCCTTTTTCGCTACAGAAGCAAAATAGGTATACTTATTTCTTGCCTGTGATTCCCCTGCAAATGCCTCCTGTAAATTCTTCTCTGTCTGTGTTCCTGCATATTTGTTTTCTGCCATCTCTTTTACCTCCGTTTTCTTTACTACTTTTTCAAAATCTGATGCCGGGTGCTTGCACAAAGGACATATAAAGTCATCCGGTAATTCCTCGCCTACATATTCATATCCGCAAATTCTGCAACGCCATATTGTCTGACCATCCTCTGTTTTTCCAACCTCCTGTGGCTTAGGCTTAATATTATTCTGATAATAATCATATGTTACTGAAGGAACATTGCTTAAAACTTCCATATCGGTTATCTCACCGATAAACATCGTATGTGAACCCAAGTCCTCTGTTTTAGTAACTGTCACAGAAATGTATGCATTTGTACCTTCTGTAATATAATAAATACCATTCGTGCCCCTGGCACACTGCTCAAATGCTTCAAACTTATTGGTATCTCTTCCTGATTGGAAGCCAAAATGTTTGAACAATTCAAATTGTGCCTTCTGACTTAAGACTGATACAGTAAATTTTCCGGTTCTTTGAATCATATCATGCGTATAATTTGACTTATTTACACAGATACTTAGCTGGTTTGGTTCCGAAGCTGCCTGAATGGCTGTATTAATGATGCATCCGTTATCTTTTTCTGCTTCTTTAGCGGTCAATATAAACAGTCCATAACTCAACTTATACATTGCTTTCCTATCCATGCTGTTCCTCCTTTACCTTCTCCCTGCATTTCGGGCAAATGCCTTTAAATGAAATATCGTAATCCACAAATTCAATTCCATGAGTGTTATGAATTCTTTCCAGCAAATCCGGTATTTGATCCATATCCACATCAAAAATTTCACCGCACTTTATACATCTTACATGGTAATGATTTTTCAATGTAAAATCAAATCGGTTCGGTCCATTCGGAACTTCAACCTTTCTTAATGCACCTTCCTCTACCAATATATCAAGATTTCTATATACAGTTCCTTTTCCAATTGATGGATATGCTTCTTTTATAAATTCATACACTTCATTTGCCGTAACGTGTCTTCTCATTTCGTATACGGTATTTCTTACGAGATCTTTTTGAATGGTATTTCTCCTACTTGTCATTCGTCCTCCTTATTAGGATTAGTTCTTAATAAGGATTATATACCACTATTATCCTGTTGTCAATAAAAATAGTAATAATTCTCATTATTATAAAAGCTGCCAAACTGAGCATCTTTTACCTGAATAACTATTTTATTTTGCGTTCAAATACATATTCTGAATCTGAAGATAAATCAGACCTAAACGAATATCCGAGTCTGTCAAATTTCTGAATCTCCACCGGATTTTCAATATTATTTTCCGCTATGAATCTGACCATTTCACCACGAGCCATCTTGGCATAGGTACCTTTTGTTACCAATTTATCTCCGGATAACTCACAAAATACAATCGTAATATATCTGTCCTGTGGTGTCAGATACTTTTCTATACATTTTGAGTATTCTTTTGATGCAAGATTAATGATAATCCTACTGTCATCGATTACTGAGCGGTATAACAATTCTCCCCAGTACTCATACAGATTTTTTGCATCTCCAATTCCAACCTTTGCCTGCATTTCAAGACGATAAGGAGTCACACCATCCATTGGTTTTAAAATGCCATAAAACGCAGACAAGATTCTTAAATGATTTTGCAAATACTCAAACTGCTGGATTTCAAACACAGATGGTGCCATATATTGAAATGCAATCCCTTCATATGCTAAAACAGCCGGAGTAAGCCTGTTATAAAGATCCATATTTTCCAATCTGTTAAAGTTCTGCTCTGCAATCTTGTCATTACATTTCCAGATAGCTTTCAGTTCTTCTTTTGATTTGCTTTTCATCCAGTTTAATACTTCTGCTGTCTTATCAATATAGACAGGCAGTTCAACCGGTGCTAAGTTATCGGTATCTACAATCATCTTTTTTGCAGGTGATAAAATAATCTTCATTATGCCAATTCCTTAAGCATATTTTCAGGATCATCTGCCGCCTTGACTTTATCATTTGCCTTTATAATGATTCCCTGCTCATCAATAAGATATGTAGTTCTTACTACACCCATAGATACTTTTCCATAATTTTTCTTTTCTTTCCAGACATCATATGCTTCAATAACTTTACGCTCCGGATCTGCTAATAGCGTAAATGCCAGTCCGTATTTTTCTTCAAATCTCTTGTGAGACGCTACAGAGTCCTTGCTCACTCCGAGAATAACAGCTCCCTTCTCATTAAACTGTGGATAACGCTCAGAAAAGCCACATGCCTGCTTCGTACATCCTGGTGTATTATCCTTTGGATAAAAATATAAGATTACTTTTTTCCCTGCATAATCGCTTAATTTATGCATTTCGCCGTTCTGATCCGGCAATTCAAAATCCGGTGCTTTTATTCCTAACTCTAACATTTACTATTCCTCCGCTTTTGTATTTTCCACCTGTTTTCTTGTTCTTTTATTACCTGAAATCATTTTATGACCAGAATAGACTGCCATAATCATGCATATCAGAGAGCCAAATGCAAAGTATTTGTGTGCTGCTTTTAACCCTTTATATCCTGTATAAAAAGTTCCAATCATAGTAATTAACGCTCCCATTGACCAATACTTATGTGCTTTCATTTTATACCTCCAAATTGATTAAACTTTTTCCAAAATAAATATATCTGAATCATTAACAATATTATACATTCCATCCATCACTTTCGACAAGCAGAGAAAGATACTGATCTTTGGACCATCCCTGCTGAAATCTATAAGGGCATCATGAATGAATCTGGTCCCGTCGCAAACTATACCAATGAGTTAATGGCTACCCGTTTTTCTGTAACATTCATACTATGCTAATGAAAACAATCTCTCATTTTACGTGAAATATCTGCATCCACAAAACCTTTTTCTGCCATTTCATCAAGTATATCACATGTTTTTTCATGCGACATTCCTTTCTTATATGGACGTTCTTCCGTAAGCGCCTGATAAATATCAACACATGCCATAATTCGTTCTTGTTCATTTAATTCATCTGCAGTTTTTCCAAATGGATACCCTTTCCCATTTAGTTTTTCATGATGTAATGCAGCCCAATCTCGTATATCTTCAAAACCATCTACTTGTGACAATATAAGATATGTGTAGCCCACATGGTTTTTCATTTTATCAAATTCTTCATCCGTAAGTTTATCCGGTTTTTCTAATATTTCATTACCGACCGCCATTTTTCCGATATCATGCAATGCTCCCGCCAGATACATTTTTTCGATATCTGAAACATCATATCCAATATACTTTGCAAACTGCGCAGCCTTTTCTGCAACACCAATAGAGTGTCTGCTTGTAAAGGGAGATTTATAATCAACAATATCCGCAAAGAAATCTGCAATATTTTTACAAGTATTCCAATCAAACATCTGTTTTTTTCTTGAAACGATCTCCCATAACTTTGACTCAAAAGATCCATCCTCTAACGAAACAAATGTTTCTTTTGATATCATTTCAAAAAAGGCTTCTACACACTCATCATCAAATAATAATTCTTTTTGTTTTACAAGAAATTCACAACATTTATCCCATTTTTCCTGTCTAAATTTTATGTTGTTAGCAATCGCATCTATTACATCCGCAAGATGAATAATCCTTGCAAATAAAGGAACCTCCTGCCAAACCAACGATATCTATGCTTAACTGTTTTTTATCCATAAATCTCTTTCATAAACTCCTATATATGACATCATTCCTGTGGAATCTGTCCATCAACATACAAAATATGATTTACTAACCATTCCGTAAGGTATGTCAAAATCTTCATAATCTGCTATATGCTTCATCCGCATATTTAAACAACTGTTTATGTTGTTCATCAATCATTTTTATTCCAATGTAATACTCTGGTTTCATCTCAAACAAATCTTACCCCTTTTCTTCTATTTTTTAGTTGTTTCTATCCAGCTCATTATTAGGAACGATTCTTAATATCAATTATAAAACCTATCTAATTTTTGTCAATCAAATAAGAGCAATAACATTATCCCGTTCCAGAAAAAGCAACCGCATACTTTTCGTATTTCCCAGCACTCATTATCTAAGTTCAAGGGAACTGGAAATATAAAAATGGAAGTCTTGCTCCTTGCAGTATTCTTTTATTTTTTGAATCAGTTTTTTATTAATTGTATATTCCAACAGATACACTTCCACCCCATCCGCCTTGCACATTTCCAAATATTTGCAGAAATAATCTCTCGTCTCGCTCGTTTGCTCACGAAAAGTTCCGCTATCAAAATCAATACTGCTCCATACTGATTCCTGATTTACACCTGTCATAATCTGATCAATCGCCCCATAGCGTTCCCTATATTCCGCCACATAAGTATCTCCACCGTTGATGATGACTGCTTTTCCAAACGTCATCATGTTTTGTAGAATCGCTGTAATGCCTTCAAAAATACTCTCGTGCGGATCGTAATAATATACATCACAATTATCTATAAAGAATCCGTCAACACCTTTTTCATATAGTTCCTGAGAAAGCTGTCCTATAAACTTTTGCCAGTCTGGGTTTGCTACATCCACCCATTGTTCTTCCTCCCAATGCTCATACTCACCGATTGCCAGTTCCGCATAGGTTGTATAGTACTCCCTGAAGTTTTCAATCGACCCAATATTTAGATATGTATATACGACTGTTCCATTTTGATGGAGCAATTCAATATCCCTTTTTGTAAAATACTGTGCATCAATTACAATCGTTTCATACATTTTAAATCGTTCCAAAGATGAGGCGTCCGCATTTAAAAACACCCCATAATCGTTTTTCTCAAATTCCTTTGCTTGATTGGCTTTCACAAAAAAACATCCACCAATAAAC